>Ga0180223_1000248_pt1 | contig 84479 bp, 73 predicted proteins | sample eDN5th30CKraftOP_FD_151337 | JGI IMG/M metagenome (GOLD analysis project Ga0180223, IMG submission 151337) | Enriched Organic Plus compost microbial communities from Emeryville, California, USA - eDNA 5th pass 30_C Kraft OP (version 2) (version 2) ...
CGGCGCGAGCACGTGAAGCTCGTCGCAGCCGCATTCCCGCATGGTGAGGCGCGGCCCGAACGGCATGCCGACGGGGTGGTTGCTCCGGATCCTCAGCGCCATACGCATGTCACGATTCTCAACCTCGCTGAACGGGAGGACGGCTCGATCGGGGCGATCGACACCATTCAGCTGCGGCAGTGGAAGAAGGCGCTCGGCGTGCATTTCCGCGTCGGCCTTGCCACGCGCCTCCAGCAGGCCGGGTTCGCCCTCGGCACGGTTAGCGAGGACGGTCTGTTCGACGTCGCGGGCGTTCCGGCCGAGATCACACGGTATTTCAGCGCACGGCGCGCGACGATCGAGGAAGAGCTCGCCGCTGCCGGCGTCACTTCGGCTGCGGCACCGGCCCTGGCCGCATCGCTGACGCGCTCGACCCGCCGCGACAAGGAAATGCAGCCGCTGGACGGCGATCGCTTCGAACGCTGGCGCGACATGGTTCACAGGCTCGGTCATGATCCGGAACATGTCGTCGAGGCTGCACGGACCCTTGGGACGCAGGCGCAACTGACCAGTGCTGCTGTTACTATCGTCGAGCGCCTTGCAGATGTTCCAGGCCGGTTAACCCGCACCCAGTCGGCTTTCGAGCGCCGTCATCTGTTCGAGGCCGTCGGTGCGGCGCTGGTCGGCACCGCGGTCGATGCAGCCCGGACCGAGACGGAGGTCGCGCGGATGATCGCGAGCGGTGTCGTGGTTGAACTGGGAACCGATCGTACAGGAGCCCCGCGCTATTCGACACCGGAGATGATCGCCATCGAGCGGGCTCTCGTCGACACGGCCGAACGTCTGGCGGGAGATCAGCATCCGGCTCCGGAATCGGAGATCGTGGCTAAATTGACGGATGAGGCCAGCCTGACCGCTGAACAGAGGGCCGCGGTCGAACTCGCCACTTCGGGTGCCCGGCTCACTGTCGTGCAAGGCACCGCCGGAACCGGCAAGTCACACACGCTCGCCGTGGTGGCCCGCGCCTGGGAGTCGGCCGGCTATCAGGTGCTTGGCGCATCGATCGCCTGGAAGGCTGCCAACAGCCTGGGCGCCGATCTTGGTGTGCCGTCCCGCTCCATCGACTCATGGCTGGCATCGATCGAGCACGGCAGCGCGGTGCTGGGGCCGGCCAGCCTCCTGATCGTCGATGAGGCCGGGCTGATGTCGAGCCGGCAGATGGAACGGCTTCTCGCCCATGTCGACGCGGCGCGGGCTTCCGTTCTTCTCGTCGGTGACGATCGCCAATTGCAACCCATCGGGCCGGGCTCGGCACTTCGGCTCGTCAATGACGCCATCGCCGGAGCTCGCCTCGACACCATCGTGCGCCAGCGGGAGGTTTGGGCGCGTGACGCCGTTCACGCTTTCGCACGCGGCGATGCCGCGGCAGGTCTGGAATCCTACAATGCCCGCGGACTGGTCACCGAGGCGGATGGCGCCGTCGCTGCGGTGACCGCACTCGCCGACGCCTGGAACGAGCTTCGGCGGACGTCGCCCCATTCCTCGCGCCTCGCGGTCGCAAAGACCAACGCCGAGGTCCGGGCCCTGTCTGCCGCGATCCGCTCGCATCTTCGCTCGGAAGGGATCATTCGCGGCATCGAGGCAACCACCCGGGCGGTGACGCCCTCCGGCCAGGAATACGATCTCAATCTGGCGGTCGGCGATCGCATCCGCTTCCTGCGTCGCTTCGACGAACTGGGAGTCGTCAACGGCACTGAAGCCGAGGTGACGCGCCTCACTGCCCTGCGCGACAGCACCGTCACCGTGACGGCCCGACTTGATCAGCGTGAGATCCGGTTCGCGCTGCCGGAAGTGGCCGACGATAACGGCCGCAGCCTCATTGCCCATGCCTGGGCCTCGACGATCTTCCAGGCGCAAGGGGCGACCGTCGACCATGCCCTCGTCCTTGGCTCGAGCCGGTTCGATCGCCACGACGCCTATGTCGCCTTCAGTCGGGCCCGGCAGAAGACGAGGCTGTTCGTCGATAGCCGTGGTCTCGATCGCGAAATCCGGGCAGACGCGGCCGACCGTTCGGTGACCGTCGAGCAGGGACAGCGTTTCGCACATCTGTCCCGCTGCCTGTCGCGCGAGAACCTGAAGCACAGCACGCTCGACCCTTTGATCCACGCCGCGGCGGTCACGGAGGCGCGAACTCCCGCCGCGAGCCGGGAGCGTGAGCGCGATCTGGAGCTGTCCCATGACTAGGCGGCCAGCGACCAGGACCCTGGCGCCGTGCCCGGTTCGGTCAATCCGGTCCGGCGGCCGCCGCCCGCGCCGGCTTTCGATCCTACGTTTCCTCATTCCATGGAGTTTCAATATGCCGAACTGGGTTGCAAACAGGGTCATCGTCACCGGCCCGGAAGCCGATCTTGCCGCGTTCGTGGAAAGGCATCTCCGGGAGGACGAAGAAGACGGCCTGGTTTTCGATTTCGAAACCGTGGTTCCCGTGCCCGACGTCGTCCTGGCTACGGAAGGCACGGCAGATGGTGAACTTGGTCTTGTCGCGCTCGGCCTCAATCTGGGCGGCGACGATCCCCATCGGCCGACTCTTGCAGAGGTGCTTTCTGAAACGTGGGCTCGTGATGCCGGCATCGGATCGCGCGTCGCGCTTCTGGCCCATCTCGAAGAGCACCGGCCGGACGTTCTTGCCGCGGCGCGGAAGCTGATCGCGTGCCATGAAGCGACCGGATTCGTCGACTGGCGCGAATGGTCGCTTCATCACTGGGGCACGAAGCGGGACGGCGGTCCGGCCAACATCTTGTTCTCGGGCAGCGAGGTAATCGGATTCGCTTTCGAGACCGCGTCGTCGATGCCGGAACCCATCTTCCGCGAGCTCGGAATCCTGCACTCCACTCTCGGCTTCGAAATCGAAGCGATCGACCCGGGCAATGGCTGGGCCGTAACGGGCGAGGTTCTTGGCACCGATGCTCGCTTCGAGCCGGCCGACTGCCGAGAGGTCTACGAACAGATCTACGGCGCCCCTCCCGACGACGATGAAGAGGAAGAGGGCAAGGAGGTCGAGCAGGCGTGAGGCGGTCAAGCCGGGTCGGCCTTCCGGCTCGTCCCCGAACTTGCCGCCGACGGAATTCCGGTCGACCCTTGGTCTGTCCCCGGTTCGACGGAGCGCTTGCGCCACCGGGTCGGGGACCGCTCGGAGAAGGTGAGGAAACTGTCCGCACCGGTCGGCGACCACCTCCGCTGCCGTAGGTCGTCGGCTGGTGCGGACGGATCTCCGTCATGCTGAAGACAACACGGGTCGGGGCTCCCAGCAGCCGCGACCGATCGAGTTCCCGCGCGGTAGCCGGCGCACAGAAAGCAACCGAGGGCCGCAAGCCCGGCGACGTATGTACAGTGCCCCCACAGGCCGCCGCGCTGCCACTGCGGGGGCGCTCCCGCCGCTCGGCCTCGCAACGCCGTCGGATCGTCGGTGAAACCTGGACGGTCCACCACTGCTGGCCGGCCGAGGTGCCGGTCACGCCCGCGGAGATTGAGGTCGTCGAGACTTATCTTGGCGGCCTGCTCGACGAACTCCTCACAGCTTGCGGAGCAAGCTGACCGGGAAACGCCCTCCGGGGCTCCAGCGAATGTCCCCTCATGCTACCATCCGCTCAACATATTGAAGAGAGAAGCGTTTGTCCTGACTCAGGTTCGTCGCCGCCAGCCAGTCAGTTCCAAAGGCCCCGCGCTCGATCTCACCCGGGCCTGCGCCTATCTGCGCGTTTCCACCGGTCGCCAAGCGGAAAGCGACTTGTCGATCCCGGATCAGCGCAAGCAGATCGCGGCGTTCTGCGCGGGCAAGGGCTGGTCGCTCATTAACGAATATGTCGAGCCGGGCGCGTCCGCGATGGACGACAGCCGGCCTGAGTTCCAGCGGATGATCGAACGGGCGACGGATGACGATCGCCCATTCGACGTCATCGTCGTCCATTCTTTCTCGCGCTTCTTCCGCGATTCCTTCGGGCTCGAAATGTACATCCGTCGCCTTGCGAAGGCCGACGTCCGGCTGATTTCCATCACACAGGAGCTCGGCGACGACCCGGCGCAGGTGATGATGCGCCAGGTAATCGCGCTCTTTGACGAGTACCAGAGTCGAGAAAATTCGAAGCACACGCGCCGGGCCATGAACGAAAACGCCAGGCAGGGCTTCTACAACGGGTCGTCCGCACCGCTGGGCTATCGCACCGAAGAGGTCGAGAAGCGCGGAGCGAGAGCTAAGAAGAAGCTCGTGGTCGATCCAGTCGAGGCGGAAACCGTGAAGCTCATCTTCCGGCTTTACCGGCACGGAGACGGACACAGCGGCCCGCTCGGGGTCAAGTACCTGACAGCCTGGCTCAACGAGCGCGGCTATCGCACCCGCAAGGGTGCGCGTTTTGGTGTCGCTACCGTCCACAAGATTCTGACCAACACTCTCTATGTGGGGGAATGCGTATTCAACCGTCGTGACTCCCGCACGATGCGCGATAAGCCAGCGGATCAGTGGATCACCGTCCAGGTACCGACGATTATCGATCGGGCCGAGTTCGATGCGGTGCAGGCGACCCTGAAAGCGAACAATCCGCGGGTGACCGCGCCCCGGGTCGTCACCGGACCGATCCTGCTCACCGGGCTTGCGACCTGTGCCACCTGCGGCGGAGCGATGACCCTGCGCACAGGCACCTCCAAATCCGGCGCCGTCCACAAGTACTATACCTGCTCGACCTGCGCGCGCATGGGCAAGTCAGCCTGCAAGGGCCGCTCGATCCGGATGGACACCCTCGACAATATGGTCGTCGATAGCCTCTCCCGGTCCCTTTTCACCACTGAGCGCCTGACGGAGATGCTCTCTGCCGCTTCCTCGCGCCGAGCTGAAAGGGCCGCCGAGATCGATGAGCGCGCAATGACGCTCCAGCGTGAAGCGACAGATGCCTCCGACAAGCTCAAGCGTCTCTACCGTCTGATTGAGGACGGCGTCACCGAACTCGACGACCTCCTTCGGGATCGTATTGCCAACCTCAAGCTCGAACGCGAGCGAACGCAGGCAGCGCTTGACCGGATACGGACCCAGATCGTCCCGGCAGCAGCAATTCCGCCGGAGGTGATCGAAAAGTTCGGCCGGGCCATGCGCGAGAATATCGCCACTGCGGAGGTACCATTCCGCAAGGCTTACCTCCGCTCGATCATCGATCGCGTCGAAGTCGACGATCACGCCATCCGCATCATCGGCGATCGCGCAACGCTCGAACAAGTCGTGGCCGGGAAAAGCGTACCTGCGTCCGGTGTTCGCAGTTTGGTACGGAAATGGCGTCCCGGAAGGGATTCGAACCCCTGACCTACGGTTTAGGAAACCGTTGCTCTATCCGGCTGAGCTACCGGGACGGGAGGCAGGCTCCGAGGGAGGTCTAACGCAAGCGAATGCCGGGTCAAGGGGAAAGGTTGCGCAAACCCTCGGCATCTGCCGTCGGCGAGAGGAAAAGCCAGGGCCTTTCGGGCTGCTGCTGCGATGGGGTCCCCGATCGGGCACCCATGGAGATCAACCAGGTCCCGCGGCGGCTCTGCCCGGCCAGCAAACGGAGGTGCCCCGCGCGCGACGCGTCCACTTCCACCCCACGATGTCGATACTAGGCGACTTCCCGGCCTTCCCCTTCGCTGCCCACGAGCTTCAGCCCTGGCTCCGGCCAGGGCATCGCGATGAGCCGCCCCGTGCCGGACAGCGTGATGTAGGCGGTCTTGAGGTCGGGGCCGCCGAAGCAGATGTTCGTGGTGAAGAGGTCGCCGGTCGGGACCTGCCGCAGCAATTCCCCTTGCGGGCTCACCACGGAGATGCAGCCGGAGACCAGCGTGGCGACGCAGATATTTCCGTTGGCCGAGACGGCCAGGCTGTCGAAACGCTGATAGCCCGGCAGGGTGCAGAGGATGCGCCCGCCATGCGGCGACGGAAAGGGCGCAGGACGGACCACGCCCGGCGCCTCGAGGTCGAAGGCCCAGAGTCGGCCCGTTTCCGTCTCGGCCGCATAGAGCACCGCTCCGTCGGGCGACAGGCCGGTGCCATTCGGCATGATCATCGGATAGGCGACCTCGACGATGTGCGAGCCGTCGGCCATGGCGTAGTAGAGCCCGCCATTGATCCGCATCCGCGGATAGGTCTTGCCCATATCGGTGAAGTAGAAGCCGCCATGGGCGTCGAAGACGAGGTCGTTGGGCCCGACCAGCGCGTTCTCGCCGCAATGGGTGTAGAGCACGCGCCGCTCGCCGGTCCCGAGGTCGAGCCGCTCGATCCAGCCGCCGGTATAGCCCTCCGGCACACCGGGCTTGGTCCGGTTGAAGCCGGAGAGCTTCTGGAACAGGAAACCGCCATTGTTGCAGATGTAGAGGGCGCCGTCCGGCCCGAGCGCCAGCCCGTTCGGCCCGCCTGGAAGTTCGGCGACGATCTCGATACGCCCGTCGGCATGGACCCGCGTGACGGTCCTGCGCTCGATCTCGACGATCAGCACGGAGCCGTCGGAACAGGCGATCGGCCCTTCCGGAAACTGCAGGCCGCTGGCCAGGAGACGTTGCTCGCTCATCCGTCGGGTCCTCTTCCAAGCCGCCTCCCCGCTCAGAGCGCGGGGAGCTCGTCGAGCCGGTAGAAGCTGCGGGCGTTGCGATAGAACATCGCCAGGCGCTCCTCGCCGGAGAAATCGGCGACCGCTGTCTTCAGCGCGTTCCAGAGCACGCGATAGCTGCAGGTCTGCCGGTCGACCGGGAAGTTGCTTTCCATGATGCAGCGTTCGGGGCCGAAGGCGTCGATGCCGGTCATGACGAAGGGCTTCCAGACCCGGGCGAGGGTTTCCGAATCGAGCGGGCCGGGCAAGGTGTGGAAGCCGAAGCCGCCATAGACCATGCCGAGACCGCCGATCTTCAGATGGACGTTCGGGTGCTTGGCCAGCTCCCGCAGCGAAGCCTCCCACCGCGCGCGCTCTTCCTCGTAGCGGAAGGCATAGCTGCCGATGCCGAGACGGCCGCCGACATGGTTCATGACGATCCGCGTATCCGGGAACGCCCCGGCCAGCCGGATGAGCTCGTCGAGCTGCGTATGGAAGACCCAGGCGTCGAAGCTCAGATCCCGCGGCGCCAGTTGCGCGAAGCCGCGCCGGAAAGCCGGGTCTTCGAGAACCCCCCGGTCATGGGCATGCGGCAGATACCGCGACAGCTCCTCCTCGGCGAGCCAGGTGGTGTTCTGGCGGATGCCCCGGAAGCGGCCGCCGCCCGCCTCGATATGGGCGTCCAGCACGGCGCCCGTGGCGTCGCCCAGCCGGAAATCCGTCTCGCCGACGATGCCGGCGCAGATCTGTGCCGGGCCGTAGCCGCCGCTGGCCGACATCGCCGCGACGCCGCGCAGGAACTCGGTCTCGCCGAGGACGCGCAGCTCTGCGGGTCCCTTCGCGCGCAGCATCGAACTGGCCTGGACATGCACCGTGCCGAGGACGCGATGGCCGCCCGTTTCGATATCGGCCGCGATCTCGTGCAGCAGATAGCGGCCATTGGCGTTGTCCCAGAGATGGTGATGCGCATCGATGATCGGCAGATCGGGGTCGACTACCCCCTCCTTGCCGCCGCTGTCGCCGAGCCAGGCGTCGTTGTCGGTCAGCACGCGCGGGAAGTTGCCCCTGAAGAGCGGGGCGTTCTGCGGAACATAGACGTAATCGGACACGGGACGGGCTCTTTCCAGCGGCGGAGGCGGGGATCGAACGGGAGAGCCGGCGGGCCCCTTCGCGCGTCCGGAGCGGAAGCGAGGGGAGCCCGCCGGAGAGCGGTTTTCGCGTGGCCTATTTCTTCGGCCAGTTCGCCTTGGTGTTGGCCCGGTCTGCCGGGGCGATGCTCTTCGGCTCGCCGTCCTGCCACTGGATCAGTACCAGCGGGGCGTCGACCCGGCGGCCCTTCTCGTCGAACTTGATGCCGCCCGGCAGGGAGAGCGCGGCGGGGCCGTCCTTCAGATCCATCTTGCGGATCTCCTCCGCGACCTTGACGCGGTCGGCCGTGCCGGCGCGCTCGACCGCCTCCTTGAGGATCCACATCTCGGCGTAGCCCATCAGGCTGTCCTGGGTCATCCAGGGCTCGTTGGTGCGCTTCTTGTAGCGGGCGACGATCTCCTCCTGGCCCTTCATGCTCCAGGTGCCGACGCTGACGATCAGCCCTTCGAGCAGGTCCTTGCCGACGGTCTTGAGCAGTTCGGGCGCGCCGAGCGAGCCACTGTTGCCGACGACGGGCACGACCCCCTTGCCGAGGCGGAACTCGTTCATCTTCTCGAAGAGCAGCTTGTTGTCCGGCACGTTCGAGGGAATGACGAGCAGGAAGTCCGGACGGGTCGAGCGCACGCGCTGGATCAGCGCCGTCGCATCCGCCAGAGGCGGCGTGAACACCTCGTCCACGACGAGTTTGAGGCCGTTCTTCTCGGCGCCGCCCTCACGCACCCATTTCGCGAAGCTGGCGGCGCCGGCCGTGTTGTCGCTGATCATGCCGACCGTCTTCGGTCGCTTGCCGGTCGCCTTCTCGGCGAAGTCCACCACCGTCGGCAGCGTCAGCTCCGACTGGCGGCTGGCGGTCGGCGAGAGCTGGAAGACGTAGTGGAAGCCGCGATCGGTGAGCTGGTCGGAATAGGACAGGGTCAGCCAGGGAAGCTGCGCCCGCTCGGTCACCTCGGTGATCGCCATGGTGAAGGAGCTCAGCCAGGCGCCGGCGCCGCCGATCAGCTCGGGCTCCTGCGAGAGCAGGCGTTGCGCCGCGTTCTTGGCCTTCTCCGTGGTGTCGCCGGCATCGGCGATGACGAGCTGCATCTTCGCGCCGCCGAGCGCCTTGATGCCGCCCTTCTCGTTGATCTCCTCGATCGCCGTTTCCGCGCCAGAACGGACGAGCTCGCCCTGCCGTGCCCAGGGGCCGGACAGCGGGGCGATCAGCGCCGCCTTCACGTCCTTCTGCTGGGCCCAGGCGGGTTCCGCTCGGGAGAGGATCAGGCCGGTGGCGAGCGCCGCCCCCGCCAGCAATACCGTGTGCAACTTCATCTGCTTCCTCCCGTCATATCGTTGAATCCCTCCCTGCGCCTCAGAGGCCGAGATAGGATTGTTGCAGCCGCTTGTCGTTGAGCAGCTGCTGGTTGTCGCCCACCATCGCGACGCGGCCGGTCTCGAGGACGTAGCCGAGATCGCAGCTCTCCAGCGCTTCCGCCGCTCTCTGCTCGACCAGCAGGATCGTCAGCTCGCGCTCCTTGTGAATCTGCTGGATGCGGTCGAAGATCATGTCGACGACGGCGGGGGCGAGGCCCATGGAGGGCTCGTCCAGCATCAGCAGTTCCGGCACATTGGCGAGGCCGCGGCCGATGGCGACCATCTGCTGCTGGCCGCCGGACAAGGTGCCGGCGAGCTGCGTGCTGCGCTCCGCCAGGATCGGAAACAGCTCGTAGATCAGTTCCAGGCTGCGCTTCCACTGCGCCGCGGCAGCCGGCGCATAGGCGCCCATCTGGAGGTTCTCCAGCACCGTCATCGACGGAAACACCTGCCGATGCTCCGGCACATGGGCGATGCCGAGCGCCGGCCGCTGATGCGGCGGCACGGCGAGCAGGTCGCGCCCCTTGTACTCGATCGTGCCGCCGCTGGGCTCGACCGTGCCGGAGATCGCCTTGAACAGGGTCGTCTTGCCGGCACCGTTCGGGCCGACGATCGCGACGAATTGCCCGGCTTCGACGTCGATCGACACCTTGTCGAGCGCGCAGAGGCCCCCGTAATGGACGCTAAGTTCCCGTATGCGCAGCACGTTCCACCCAACGTTTTCCGAGATAGGCCTCGATCACGCGCGGGTCGTTGAGGACCTGCTGCGGCGCGCCGTCGGCGATGACGCTGCCATGATCGAGAACCGTGAAATGATGTGCCAGGCGCGCCATCGCCTGCATGGTGTGTTCGATGATGACGATGGTGACGCCCTGGTCGCAGAGCTGGCGCACCACGCTCAGGATGCCGTCGAGCTCGGCTTCGGCGAGCCCGGCCAGGGTTTCGTCGAGCAGCAGCAGCTTCGGTCGCGGGGCGAGCGCACGGGCGAGCTCCATCAGCCGCAGCTGCTTGGTGGTCAGGTTGCCGGCGGCGACATGCGCCTCCTTCGTCAGCCCGACGCGGTGGATCGCCTCCCACGCCCTCTGCTCGGCTTCCGCATCGCTCGTCGTGTTCACATAGGAGCCCACGACGATGTTCTGCAGCACGCTCATCCGGGCGAAGGGGCGCACGATCTGGAAGGTGCGGCCGATGCCGAGCTTGCAGAGCTGATCCGGCCTCAGGCCGACGATCTCGCGCCCCTCGAAGCGGATCGATCCGGCGCTGGGAGCGAGAAAGCCGTTGATCGTGTTGAACAGCGTCGTCTTGCCGGCCCCGTTCGGGCCGATGACGCCATGGATGGTGCCACGCTGGACGCTCAGGGCGACCTCGTTCAGGGCGAGCAGGCCGCCGAAGCGTCGGCTGACCCCGGAGAGCTGCAACATCGGCTCGGCGTTTTCCGACACCTTGCCCGCGGCCTTGCCGACCGGGAGCGTGATCACCGGGGCAGCCGGCTCGGCCTCCGGTGCGGAGGCCGTTTCCGCGAGCTCCCCGCCGCATCTGCCGCGCAGATAGTCGCGCACGCGCCAGTAGACGCCCTGCTGCGCGAACAGGATGGTCACGATGATGGCGAGGCCATAGACCACGCCCTGGATGCCCGGCACCTTGTCGCCGAACTCGCCGTGCAGCACCTCCGCCAGCGGGATCAGGATCGAGGCTCCGATCACGGGGCCCCAGATCGAGCCGATGCCGCCGAAGAGGGTCACGATCAGCGCCAGCGACGAGACGGCCACGCCGAACACGGAAGGCGGCGTCACGATCAGCAGCAGCACCGCATAGAGCCCGCCGGCCGCGGCCGCGAAGCCGCCGCTCAGCATGATCGCGAGCATCTTCCACTTCAGCGTGTTGATGCCGGAAGCCTCGGCCGCCCGCTCGTTCTGCTTGATGGCGAGCAGCGACATGCCGAAGCGCGAATGCTCCACCCGCAGCGCCGTGAACAGGCAGGCCGTCAGCAGCACGAGCGCCAGCACGCAATAGACCCGCGGGTCCTGGAACTGCATGTAGGCGACGGGGTTCTCGCGCTTGATCGGCAGCGAGACCTCCTGGAAGCCCATCCACTCGAACAGGTAGAGGATCGACAGCGGATAGGCGAGCATCGCCAGGGCGAAGTAATGCCCCGTCAGACGGAAGGTGATGCGCCCGATAATGGCGGCAGCGGTGACGCCGACGACGACGCCGAGCGGGATGCCGACCCAGGGCGAGATGTTGAAGAACACCATGCCGAGCGCGACGGTATAGGCGCCGAGCCCCCAGAAGACGGCGTGCCCGAAGGAGACGAGGCCGCTATAGCCGGAGAGGATGTTCCAGGCCGCCCCGAGCGTCGCCCATAGCACGACCTGCGCGATGATGAGCTGGTAATAGGAGCTCGGCACGAGCAGCGCGACCGCGAGATAGACGAGCGCGACGGCGACGATGAGCCATTGCTGGCGGCGATAGGAGGAGAGCGACGCCATCGGTCAGGTCCTCTCGCTGACGCGGCCGAACATGCCCTGCGGCCAGAAGAAGATGATCAGCAGGAAGACGAGGAATATCGTCGTGTTCTGCAGTTGGTAGGGCAGGAACAGGGTCGAAAGCTGCTGGACGAGGCCGATGGTCAGCCCGCCCCAGAAGGCACCCATGATGCTGCCGAGGCCACCGAGCACGACGCCGGCATACATCACGATGACGAAGTCGATGCCGATATAGGGCTGGAACGATTGCGAGCTGGCGAGGAGCCCGCCCGCCACCGCCGTCACCGCGACGCCGAGCGAGAAGGCGATGCGGTGCGCCTTGGTGACGTCGACCCCCATATAGGTTGCGGCGACGGGATTGTCGGCCGCGGCCCGGAGTCCCCTGCCGATCCGCGAATAGGTGAGGAAGAGGTTGACCAGTGCGGCGATCGCGATCGCCGCGACGAAGGCGACGACCCTGGCCTGGTTGAGCAGGACCGTCCCCACCTCCCAGGACTGGCGCGACAGCGGCGTCAGCACCGCGATCGGCGTCGAGCCGAACAGGATCAGGCCGCCATTCTGCAGCACGAGCCCGATGCCGAGCGTCAGGATGAGCTGCGCATAGCCGCCGCCGCCATCCATATCGGCGACGCGCGCGCCGGTGACGCGGCTGATCATCGTCTTGTGGAGCACCCAGCCGAAGGCGAACAGGATCGGCCCCGACAGCAGCGCCGCGACGGCCGGCCCGGCATAGAGGCCGAAGACGCCGACCAGCGCCGATGTCGCCAGATAATAGGTGGCGTACATGCCGAGCATCATGAAATCGCCCTGGGCGAAGTTGATGACGCGCATCGAGCCGAAGATGATGCCGAGGCCGACGCACATCAGCGCGTAGGCCCCTCCGACCAAGATGCCGGTCGCAAGGGCTTGCGCGGCATCTTCGAGGAAGATTCCGAATTCCAAGGGCTGTTCCTCTAGGTGCCGTCTGTCGCGGACAATTTATATAATGCATTATATTTGCATGCTTGGCGCTGTCAATGGCATGCAGCCCCAAACAGCAGCCGGCAGCCTCGGCCTCGCATGTCCCTCGCGAGGCCGCGTACCGATCGCCGGTCGGGGCAGATTCATCCAGGAAACGGACAGCTATCGCCCGCCCGGCGTCAGACGTCCCGCGCGCGCCGCAGGGGATCGATGGAAACAACCTAGGGATTTAAGCGGCGCGGGGGCATGCTCGCTGTGCAAAGCGGCCATACGGCAATGGCGCATGGCATCGGCCAAGCCGGCGCAAACGAGTGTTGCGCCGGCTGCGGATTCGCCTCGTCCACCGGGGCCGGCCAACCGTCGATACGTTCGATCTACCGCTTTTCAGTACGATCTCGGCAGACCCAGCACATGCTGGGCGACATAGGCCAGGACCATGTTGGTCGAGATCGGTGCCGTCTGGTAGATGCGGACCTCGCGCCATTTGCGCTCGATGTCGTATTCCTGAGCGAAACCGAATCCGCCATGGGTCTGCAGGGCGGTATCGGCCGCCTTCCAGGTCGCCTCCGAGGCGAGGAGCTTGGCGATGTTGGCGTCCTCCCCGCAGGGGCGGCCCGCCGCGAACAGCGCCGCCGCCCGCCGGCACATCATGTCCGCCGCTTCCAGCTCGGCATAGGCGCGCGCCAGCGGGAACTGAACCCCCTGATTCTGCCCGATCGGGCGGCCGAACACGACCCGCTCATTGGCATAGGCCACGCCCTTCTTCAGCAGCCAGCGTCCGTCGCCCACGCATTCGGAGGCCACCAGGATGCGCTCGGCGTTCATTCCGTCGAGGATGTAGCGGAAGCCCTGCCCCTCCTCGCCGATCAGGTTCTCCGCCGGCACCACGAGGTTCTCGATGAAGACCTCGGTGGTGTTGTGATTGATCAGCGCCTTGATCGGGCGGATATCGATGCCCTTGCCCTTCGCCTCGCGCAGATCGACCAGGAAGACCGAGAGTCCGTCGGTTCGCTTCTTCACCTGGTCGAGCGGCGTCGTGCGCGCCAGCAGCAGCATCAGGTCGGAATGGAGGGCGCGCGAAGTCCAGACCTTCTGGCCGTTGACGATGTAGTGGCTGTTGCCCTGCCGCTCGGCCCGCGTCTTGAGCTGCGTCGTGTCGGAACCCGTGGTCGGCTCCGTCACGCCGAAGGCCTGGAGCCGCAATTCGCCGGACGCGATACTCGGGAGGTAGCGCCGCTTCTGCTCCTCGCTGCCATGCCGCAGCAGCGTGCCCATGATGTACATCTGCGCATGCGCCGGGCTCGCTGTGCAGCCGCTGGCGTTGATCTCCTCGAGGATCACCGCCGCGGCCCGCAGCGGCAGGCCGGAGCCGCCATATTCCTCGGGGATCAGCGCGCCGAGATAGCCCGCCTCCGTCAGCGCCTTGACGAATTCCGTCGGGTAGCCGCTGCGATTGTCGAGGTCGCGCCAGTATTCTCCGGGAAAGCCGGCGCAGATCCGCCGCACCGACTCGCGCAGCTCCGGATAATCTTCCCCCAGCGCGACGACCACGTCGCCATCGAAGGATGTGGAAGGGTGATGGCTCGTCATCGCTCGTTCTCCGTCAGGCGCGAGGCGTCTGGAACCGCGTCAGGGTTCCGCCCTTCATCACCTTGCCGGGCAAGGGATGGCCGACGAGATCTTCCGCCAACTTGGCCGCCTCGACCAGCGCGTCGAGGTCGATGCCGGTCTCGATGCCCATTTCGCCGCAGGCGAAGACCAGATCCTCGGTGCAGACATTGCCGGCTGCTCCCTTGTGGCCGGCGAAAGGACAGCCGCCGAGACCGCCGACCGAGGAATCGAAGGTCGCGACGCCGAGCTCCATCGCCGCCACGGCATTGGCGACGGCGCAGCCGCGCGTGTCGTGCAGGTGCAGGGTGATGTCGAGCTCCGGCCATTTGTCGCGGATCTTGCCGACCAGGCTCTTGATCTGGCGCGGCGTGCCCCAGCCCATCGTGTCGGCGAGCAGCAGCTTGCGGAGCGTGCTGTCGTTGTCGGCCATGAGCTGCATGGCGCGCGCGACCAGCCCGACGACCTTCTCCTCCGGAATATAGCCCTCGAAATTGCAGCCGAAGGCGGCCATCACGCCGAGCCCGTCGGTCGCGATGCCGGCCTGCCGGTAGCGCGCGATCCAGTCCGGCATCTCGGCGAAGGTCTCGTCGATGCTGCGGTTGGTATTGCGCTTCACGAAGGTCTCGCTGGCGGTCAGCGTCAGCTTGCCGTCGATATCGACCCGGCCGCTTTCGAGCGCACGCTCCAGCCCCTTCGGATTGAGCCAGAGCGCCGTGTAACGCACGCCCGGGCGCTTGCCGAGCCGCGCGAAGACATCGGCCGTATCGGCCATCTGCGGCACCGCCTTGGGATTGACGAAGGAGCCGACCTCGATCTCGCCGAGCCCTGCCCCGGCCAGAGCATCGACCATGCGAAGCTTCTGTTCGGTCGAGAGAATCCTGGGCTCGATCTGCAGCCCGTCACGCGGCCCGACCTCCACCATCTTCACCTGCTTGGGCAGATCGGACATGCCTGATCCTCTTGCGCGCATTCGTCCCGGGGAGGCCTCGTCACGGGCCAATTCTCGCAATGCAAATAATCTATTCGCTTATTGAAATCCATCCCCGAAGCGTGTCTATTCGCGAAAACGACACTGACGAGGAAGCGCCGTGGATAGCTTGCTGTTCACCCCGATCGAGCTGCGGGGCATCCGGCTCAAGAACCGCATCGTGCTGTCGCCGATGCTGACCTATTCCTGCGTCGACGGGAATCTGAGCGACTGGCATCTGGTCCATCTCGGCAAATATGCCGCCGGCGGCACCGGTCTCGTCTTTATGGAATCGACCAAGGTCGACCCGCGCGGCTGCACCACCCCGGCCGATCCCGGCCTCTGGGACGACCGTTTCATCGCGCCGATGCGACGCATCACCGCCTTCATCAAGCAGTTCGGCGCGATCCCCGGCATCCAGCTCAGCCACTCCGGGCGCAAATCCCGCCATGCCCGCCCCTGGGAGGGGCGCGGCCCGCTGGACATCGTTCCGGACCTGCCCGGTGGCGGGGAATGGGAGCTCGTCGGCCCCAGCGCTATCCCGCACGAACCCGACCATCCCGTGCCGACCGCGCTGACGCGCGAGGGCATCCGCGAGCTGGTCCAGGCCTGGGGCAAGGCGGCGGTCCGCGCCGACAAGGCCGGGTTCGAGGTCGTCGAGATCCATGCCGCCCATGGCTATCTGATCCATCAGTTCCTCTCGCCCGCCGCCAACCGTCGGGAGGACGAATATGGCGGCTCGCTGGAGAACCGGATGCGCTTCGCCGTCGAGGTGGCGGCCGAGACCCGGCGCTGCTGGCCGGAGCACAAGCCGCTCTTCATGCGGATTTCCGCCATCGACAGCGCCGGCTGGGAGATCGAGCACAGCGTCGAACTGGCCAAGCGCCTCAAGGCCGTCGGCGTCGACGTCGTCGATTGCAGCTCGGGCGGCCTCGCCGACATGAACCATGTCGCGGGGACCTCCGGCGCGACCGGCTACGGCTACGGCTATCAGGTTCCGCATGCCGAGCGCATCCGCCGCGAGGCGGGGATCATGACCATGGCGGTCGGCCACATCGTCCATGCCGATCAGGCCGAGGCGATCCTGCGCGACGGCCGGGCCGACCTCGTCGCGATCGGCCGCGAGATGCTGCACAATCCGAACTGGCCGATCGACGCCGCCCAGAAGCTCGGCGTGAAGCCGGGCTTCGACCATATCCCCTCGGCCTATGGCTACTGGCTGGAGAAGCGGGCGCGCTCGCGCGTCGCCGTACAGCCCTCGACCTGGCGCGCCGGCATCGACGCCCCCGGCGAGCACCGCCCTTCCCGCTGACCGCTTCGAGAGAGTGACGCAGATGTCGAGACTTCCCGCCCGGCAGGTGCCTGCCGTCCACCATCGCCGCTTCGGCGACTGGCTGGTTTCCACCGTCAGCGACGGCTATGTCGACTCGCCCCCCGGCGCGATCCCGTCCCTCAGCCAGGAGGAGGTCGACCGCCTGATGGTGGCCGCGCAGGGCACGCCCGCGATCCGCACCTCGGTCAACATGTTCGCGCTGCGCGGGCACGGAAAGACCTATCTGTTCGACGCCGGCTCCGGCACCACCATGGGGCCGAGCTGCGGCAGGCTCCCGGAAACGCTGGCCGCCGCCGGCATCGCGCCGGAGGATATCGACGCCATCCTGCTCACCCATGTCCATCCGGACCATTCGAACGGGCTGACCAGCGACGAGGGCGAAGCCCTCTTTCCCCACGCCGAGGTGATCGTCCACGAAACCGAGCTGTCGCACTGGTTCGACGATGCCGCGATGGCGGTCGCGACCGAACGGTCGAAGACCCGCTACTTCGCCGCGGCGCGCTTCCGCCTCGCACCCTACAAGGGCCGCATCCGCACCTTCCGCGACGGGGAGGAGGTCCTGCCCGGCATCACCGGCATCCTCTGCCCCGGCCATACCCCCGGCCATGCCTCCTACCGCATCGCCGGCGGCCAGGGCGGCCCGGACCTGATGATCTGGGGCGATACCGTGCACATCCCGGAAATCCAGGTGCCGCGCCCCGAGATCACCATGCTCTACGACAGCGAGCCGCCGATGGCGGCCGCCTCGCGCCGGATGATCTTCGAGACGGTGGTGCGCGACGGGCTTCTGGTCGCCGGAATGCACGTGCATTTTCCCGGCTTCGCCCGGATGGCGAATGTCGACGGCCAGTACCGGCTGCTGCCGGAACCCTGGAACTACGAGATCTGAGCGGCGCTGCGCCTGCGGAAGACGGGCCGGCGGGCCTTAGATCGTCGCGCGTCCTTTCGGACGCGGTAACGATGATCGATCTCATTGCCGGCGCATCGGATTTTTCCGAAAAGCGGATTCCACTTTTCGGTCCGATGCTCTAGCCCCGACGGGGCGGCGTAGCGGCCGCCTCGAACGCTCGCAGATCGGCCTGCAGCTCGCCGGCCAGCTTCATCAGCTCCGGCACGATCACCTTGCGCAGGAAGGCGGGGCTGTGGGTCGCCGAGGAGCCGGCACAGGTCAGCGCATAGGCCGGCAGGCCGTCCCGCCCGTAGATCGGCACGGCCGCCGTATTGTAGCTCTTGTGGAACACGCCGATGTTGAGGATGTAGCCACGCGTGGCGAAATCCTGCATCGCCTCGCGAAAGGCCGGCTCCGTCTGCGGCCAGCGTGGGTCCGGCAAGGCGTGGGTCGCGATCAGCTTCTCGCGCTCCGCCTCGGGGAAGCCGGCGAGCAACCCCCAGCCCGCCGCCGAGGTGATCAGGGAAAGCCGCGTCCCGACCCGCAGATTCATCACCAGTTGCGCCTCGCTCAGGCATTGCTGGACGAAGACGATGCGGCCACCATCGCGCGCGGCGAGGCCGCTCGCGGACCCCGTGCTGTCGGCGAGCGCCTGCATGCGCGCCCGCGCCTTCTCCGCCAGCGGCACGCAGGCCAGCGCCGCGCGCCCGAGCTTCAGCACCGGAATGCCGGGGCGCAGCTTGTCGCCCTCGGCCGGGATCAGATAGCCCATCTTGGAAAGCGTATGGCAGAGCCGCCAGACGGTCGGCTGCGGCAGGCCGGTCATCGCCGCGAGCTGCGTGCCGCCGATCTCGGCCTTGCGCGGGCCGAAGCAGCTCAGAATCTCCAGCCCGCGCGCCAGCGCCGTGACGAACTGGCGATCGTTCTGATGAGCCTCGTCGTCGAGCAGCGATTCACGGCGCTCCGGCACGCTCGCTGCCGCCCTGGCCGCCCTCATGCCGTTGGCAGCCCCCGCCTTTGCGCGGGGCTTCCGCGGCTGTTTCACGAGGTCTGTCATGGCTTGCGCTCCGCCACGCCTTCCAGCATGCGGGCGAGGTCTTTCAGACGCGGCCCGACCTCGCCTTCGAGCACCGACATCGGCAGCAGCGAGGCCTCGCCGCCGCAATTGATCACGAAGGCGGTGCGCCCGTCGCCATCCCGCACCGGGACGGCGGCCGTGTTGTAGCCGGGATGGAAGACGCCGGCATTGATGATGAAACCATGCTGCCGGTAGCCCTCGCAGGCTTCGAGGAAGGCCGGCTCCGCGGCCTTCCAGCTGCGGCGGGCGGCGTCGCTGTCGCCCAGCGCCGCCTCGCGCTCCTCGGGCGACAGATCCGCGAGATAGCCCCAGCCAAGGGAGGAGGTCGCCAGCGAGACCCGCGATCCGGTCTGCAGGTTCAGGACCAGCTCGGAACCGCCCTCGCAACGCATCAGGAGCCGCATGCCCCTGTCCTCGCAGACGGCGATGCCGGAAGCCGCGAAATAGCGGTCGGCGAGGTCCTGGAGATAGGGCTTGGCCAGCTCGGCGGTCGTCAGGTCCGACAGCACCATGTAGCCGAGCCGCAGCACCGCCAGCGCCGGGCGCAGCCGGTCGCCGGCATCGGCGGTCAGATAGCCGAGCTTGATGAGCGTGTGGCACAGCCGCCAGACGCTCGGCTGGGGAATGCCCAGCAGATGGGCGATCTCGGTGACGTTCAGGCTCGGGCGCGTCTCGCTGAAACAGCCGAGAATCTCGAGGCCGCGCGCCAGCGCCGCGACGAATTGCCGGTCCGGCACACCGCCATGGCGCGCCGACGCCGCGCGCCGCGCTTGTTTGGGAAGGTCCGAGCTTCGCATCGATTCGCAGTCCTATCCGCCATTTACAAGCAGCGCAAAAATCAATACGGTCGAAATTAGCGAGTGATCTACTCGCATAGCGAATAAATACCGTCAAGACGCGGGCCTGAGCCGCCAGCCTCTTCGGCCGGAACAAAAGACTGCGGAGGAGTGCCAGGGCATGGCGGGGCCCCTTGATCACATCAAGGTCGTGGAGATCAGCGTCGCGATGGCGGGACCGTTCTGCGGGATGATGCTGGCCGATTACGGCGCCGAGGTCACCAAGATCGAGCGCGTCGGCAAGGGCGACGACAGCCGCGAATGGCCCCCGCATTTCGACGGCGAGATGTCGCATTATTACGCCTCGGCCAACCGCAACAAGCGCAGCGTCGCGCTCGACCTGAAATCGCCGGAAGGCGTCGCGATCGCGCTCGGCCTGATCGACCGGGCCGATGTCGTGATCGACAATTACCGCTTCGGCGCCCTGGCCCGGGCGGGGCTGGACTACGAGACCCTGTCGGCCCGCAATCCGCGCCTGATCTACTGCTCGATCAGCGGCTTCGGCGCCAGCGGGCCACGGCGCGGCGATCCGGCCAACGACCTGTTCATGCAGGCCTTCAGCGGCGGCATGAGCATCACCGGCGAGATCGGCGGCGGGCCGATGAAGATGGGGCTGTCCGTGGCCGATCTCGGCGCCGGCTTCCTCGGCACCACCGGCGTCCTGATGGCGCTGGAGGCGCGGCATCGCACGGGACGCGGCCAGCGCGTCGACACCTCCCTGCTGGAGGGGCAGATCGCAATGCTGTCCTATCACCTGACCCGCTATTTCGCGAGCGGGCTGATCCCGCAGCCGAGCGGCAGCGGCGCTCCGCTCTCCGTGCCCTACCAGGCCTTCAAGGCCACCGACGACTGGCTCGTGATCGCGGCCTTCAACGACCGGATGTGGTCAGGCTTCTGCGCGGCCGTCGGCCGCCAGGATTGGGAGCGCGATCCGCGCTTCGCCCGCGCCAGCGACCGCGGCGACAACCGCGAACTGCTGATCGGCCTGATCAACGACCATCTCGGGACGCAGCCGGCGCAGCATTGGATCGGGCGGCTCGAGGCCGCCAGCGTGCCCTGCACCCTCGTCAACCGCATCGACCAGATCGTCGAGGACGAGCAGGTGCGGGCGCGCGACATGATCGTCGAGATCGACGTGCCCGAGCTCGGCCGCATCAAGGTCGCGGGCTTGCCGCTGAAATTCTCGCAGACGCCGGGCGAGATCAGGCGCCACCCGCCGCATCTCGGCGAGCACACCGCCGAGGTCCTGCGCGAGCTCGGATACGACGAGACCAAGGTCGCCGCGCTGGCGCAACGTGGCGCGATCGGCCTGCGCAGCCTGCGCCGGTCCTCCTGAACCCGAGGAGAAACGCGATGAGCACCCTGCTGACCGATGAGATCCGAGGCTTTATCGGGCTGAGAAGCGAAGCGATCACCGCCTGCGACGGCGTCGAGCCCGGCGCGGTCCGCCGCTATGCCCAGGCGATCATGGACGACGACCCGGACTATGCGCCAGGCGCCGGCAATGCGCGCCATCGCGGACCGGTGGCACCGCCGCTCTATCCATCCTTCATGTTCCGCCGCCCCTTCGGCGAGCCCGATCCTCTGACCGAGCACGCCGGGGATCCCGATTTCGACGGGCTGTCGCTGGGGGCCGGCGACGGGCTGCCGGAATTGCCCTTGCCGGGGCTCGCCATGCTCAACGCCGGTTCCGAGGTCGAGTTCTTCCGCTACGCCCGCCATGGCGAGACGGTGCTCCAGCGCTCGCATTACGCCGACATCTACGAACGCGAGTCGAAGAGCGGGCCGATGCTCCTCGTCGTCACCGAAACCGAATACCGCGCCGCCGGCGGCGATCTGCTGCTGCGCGTGCGCAAGACCGCGATCCGGCGCTGAGCCGCCGAACGCCTTCATTCAGGGAGCGACCCCGTGAACATGCACTCCGCCCATTCGCGCGCCGAAGACGAGATCGGCGCCTTCCAGCTTCCGCCCTCGGTGCGCGAATATCGCGATCTCGCGCGCCGTATCGTGCGCGAGGAGCTGATGCCGCTGGAGCGCGAATTCCTGGCGAGCCCCAATCACGCCTATGGCCTGCCGCCGACGGTCAATATCCGCTCGGTCTTCGACAAGAAGACAGCCGACCGGCTCGAAGGCATCGCGCGCGACAGCGGCCTGTTCAACGTGCTCGTGCCCGAGGCGTTCGGCGGGCCCGGGCTTTCGCTGCTGGCGCAGGTGGTGCTGGAGGAGGAGTTCAACTACTCACCCGTGCCCTTCCCCTATGCCAGCGTACCCAACATCCTCTACGAGTGCCGCGGCGACCAGGTCGAGCGCTTCCTGAAGCCGGTCGTCAGCGGCGAATGGACCACCGCCTTCGCCCAGACCGAGCCCGGCGCCGGCTCCGACCCCGGCGGCATGATGACCACGCGCGCGACGCGCGACGGCGACGGCTGGCTGCTCAACGGCACCAAGATGTGGATCTCCAATGCCGGCGACTGCGACCTGATCATGGTCCAGGCCGTCACCGATCCCGAGAAGCGCCAGCGCGGCGGCATCACCATGTTCCTGGTCAGGCGCGACAATCCCGGCATGAAGGTCGAAGTGCCGGGCATCGCCACCTGGCTCGGCCCGCGCGCCTCGCAGCACATCATCCATTTCGACAATTGCCGCGTGCCCGATTCCGACGTGCTCGGCGAGGTCGGCAAGGGCTTCGTGCTCGGCCAGCAATGGCTGACGATCCACGACCGGCTGATGCGCGGGCCCTATGCGCTCGGCAAGATGCAGCGCGCCCTCGACATGTCGACCGAATGGGCCAAGCAGCGCAGGACCTTCGGCAAGCCGATCGCCGAACGCCAGGCCATCCAGTGGAAGCTGGTCGACATGTTCGTCGACATCCAGGCGCTGCGCTCGATGACCTACGAGATGGCGGCCCGCGCCGATGCCGGCGAGGACGTCCGCACCGAGGCGGCGCTGATCAAGATGACGTCGACCGACTGGGGCGCGCGCTGCCTCGACCACGCCATCCAGATCCACGGCGCCATGGGCGAGTCGCTCGAGCTGCCGCTGACGCTGTTCTACCGCGTGCTGCGCCACGCCCAGATCGGCGGCGGCACCAGCGAGATCCAGCGCGTGCTGATCGCCCGCAAGCTGCTGGCATGAGCAGCGGCGTGCAGACGGACCGTTCGCCTGATGCGGCCCAGGGCGACCCGATGCCCTGGGCCGCCCTCGACGCCGCCGCGCGCCGGTTCCAGACGCCCTGCGGCGCAGGCGAGATGGTCTGGCGCTGCTGGGGCGAAGGCGGCAGGCCGCTCGTGCTGCTGCATGGCGGCGCCGGGAGCTGGCTTCACTGGCTGCGCACGATCCCCGCCTTCGCGGCGGACCGGATGGTGATCGTGCCGGACATCCCCGGCCTCGGCAGCTCGGCCGCCCCGCCGGCTTCCACCCCTGCGGCGATTGCCGGCGTCATTCTCGAAGGTCTCGAGCAGGTTCTCGGCCGCGATGCGCAGGACAAGGACCGGCGAGAGCGCTTCGATATAGCCGGCTTCTCCTATGGCGGCGTGCTTGCCGGCTTTCTCGCGGCGCAGGCCGAAGCGCGCGCCCGTTCGCTGACGCTGGTCGGTTCCGGCGGGCTCGGCGTTCCCATCCACAGGGTCGCCCTGGAAAGGGTCCGCGACAAGACCGGGGCGGAACGCGATGCCGCCAACAGGACCAATCTGCTGCGCTGGATGATCGCCGATCCGGCCCGGATCGATGCCCAGGCCCTCGCCATCCAGGACTGGAACAGCCGCCACGCCCGCTTCGACAGCCGGCCGATCGGCAGCGGCTCACTCCTGCCCGACGAATTGCGCAAGCTCGGCATTCCCATCACCGGCATCTGGGGTGAGCAGGACCATGCCGTGCGCGGCTTGCTGGGCGAGGTCGAGAGCACGCTGCGCGCCATCCGGCCGGAGATGGCCTTCCATCGCGTTCCCGCCGCCGGGCATTGGGTCGCCTATGAGGCGCCGAACGCCTTCGCGGCAATCCTGCGCGCGGTTCTCGGCCCGCGCTGATGAATTCGCGGTGATTCGATCTTGACGATCCGGGCCGAGCATGGGATCGTCGCCAATAACGAATGAATAATTCGCAATGCGAATAATGGGAGGTGCCAGGGTGACTGCAGAAGCATTGCCGCTCGGCCAGCCCGGGTTCCGTTCAGGACGAGCCGCAGGAGCGCGGCCATGAACCTCGCCGCCTCGGCTTCGTATGAGCGGACGGCCCGTCCTCTGCGCCGCGTCTTCGAGGACATCGCGGTCGGCGACGAGATCGGTCCGCTGTTCAAGGGCCCCCTGACCACGGCGCATCTGATGCGCTGGTCGGCCGCCATGGAGAACTGGCACAAGATCCACTACGACCTGCCGTTCGCGACGGGGCACGACAAGCTGCCGGGCCTCTTGGTCAACGGCTCGCTCAAGCAGCAGTTTCTCGCCCAGCTCCTGAAGGACTGGGCCGGCCGGGAAGGCTGGCTCTGGAAGCTGCGCTTCCAGTTCCGGGCGATGAACCTCGTCGGCGAAACGCTGTCGGTCTGGGGCAAGGTCACGGCCCTGCGCGAGACCGCGGAGTACGGGCTCGTCGACCTCGATCTCGGCATCAGAAACGAGGCCGGCATCGAATCCACGCCCGGCGCCGCCACCGTCGCCCTGCCGTTCCGCGACGGCCCGGCGGTTCCCTATCCATTCATGGCCCCGACCGGCTGAACCGGTCGGCCAGGCGCCGGAAGCGCAGCTTGGCGCCGCATGCCGGCCGCCCGCCAACCGGCAAGGGCCTTTGCCTGGCTCGACAGAGTTCGGCCAATTCCGGCGCCTCCGCAGAAGACGCGCCGATCATCGGGAGGAAGACCAATGAAGTCCTTGAAGAAGACATTGTTTGCCGGCGCCGCCGCAGCGGCCCTGCTCGCCGCGACACCCGTGCTCGCGGCCTGCGAGCTCAAGATCGGCGTGATCGGCGGCCTTTCGGGCGCCACGGCCCAATGGGGCCTGGCCCTGAAGGGCGCCGCCGAATACATCGCGGCCGAGGCCAATGCCGCCGGTGGCGGCGGCCTCAAGGTCGGGAGCGAGACCTGCAAGGTCACGACCATCGCCGTCGACAGCAAGGCGACGGCGGAAGGCGCCGCCTCGGCGACGAACCAGCTGGTCAGCCAGAACGTGAAATTCATCCTCGGCCCGGTGGTGACGCCGGAAGCGACCGGCATCAAGCCGATCGCGCTGCGCAACAAGCTGCTGGTCTTCCAGAACAGCTTCGCCAAGGATGCGATCGGACCGCGCTGGCCGCTGGTGTTCCACGAAGGTCCCGGCCCGAGCGTCTGGGCGGGAGCCATCGCCAAGGTCGCCAAGGAGAAGTTCAACATCAAGAAGGTCGTGCTCGTGGCGCCCAACGATCAGGGCGGCACCGACATCACCTCGGTCGATATCGAGGCCTACAAGGCCAACGGCATCGAGGCGACGGAGGAGTTCTACCAGCGCGGCAACCCGAACTTCGCGGCGGTAGTGGCCCGCGTCCTCGCGCAGAATCCCGATACGGTCGACACCTCCTCGACGGCGCCGGGCGATGCCGGCGTGCTCGTCAAGCAGCTCCGCCAGGCCGGCTTCACCGGCACGATCGGCCGCCTCGGCGGCCCGGCGACAGACGAGATCCTGCGCGTCGCCGGCGGGCCGGAAGTGCTGAAGAACTTCTACTGGTACGAGAACGTGCCGCTCGAGGATCCCAACATCCGCGCCATCGCCACCGACTACAAGAAGCTGATGAACACGGACCCGCCGGAGAACACGATGCTGTATCTCTGGGTCGGCGTCGGGCGCCTGCTGTTCAAGGCGATTTCGGATGCCGGCACGATCACGGATACCGAGAAGGTCGCCGAGGTGCTGCGCAAGCTGCCGATCGACGACAAGAACCTCGGCAAGGGCCGCTGGACCGGCAAGTCCTTCTTCGGCATCCAGCAGGAAGTCTCCTTCCCCTTCGGCATCGGCCTGATCGTCGACGGCAAGGTTCAGCCGATCCTGCGCGCCGAGGTGCCCGAGGTCGACTGACGAGACGAGGCGCGGCCCGCAACTGCAGCCGGCGAGCCGCGCCGGCTTATCCTCGCGAAGACGCAACGCCGCGAGCCGGATCGCGAAGCCGGTTCTTGTGTCTTAGAAAAATGCATGATGCATTTAAAAGCATCATGCATGCTCCGCCGGTTCGGATCGCCGGAGAGAGAGCAGGCCGCCAAGCCGGCGGCTGCCGCCGAACCGAACAGCAAGAACGTGCCGGAAGAGCGCGGGGAAACGTCGCAACCAGTCCAGCGCCCGCAGCCTGACGCGCGCGCTGGTCGAAACGGATCAGGGAGTAACGGCACATGGCCAGCTTCGTGTCGGCCGGCTTGATCGGCATCAGTCTCGGCGCGCAATACGCGCTGCTGGCGCTCGGCTTCACGCTGATCTTCGGCATCCTCGGCGTCGTCAACTTCGCCCATGGCGGCTTCTATGTCCTGGGCGGCTACGCCGCCTATAGCTGCGTCACCTTCCTCGGCCTGCCCTATCCCCTGGCGGTGGTCGCGGCGATGCTCGCCACCGGCGCCCTCGGCTACGTCTTCGAGCTCTTCGTCGTCGAGCGCGTCGTCGACGACCACCTCGCGACGCTGATGCTGACGCTCGGCCTCTACCTGATGATCGGAACCGGCATCCAGGCCGTCTACGGTCCCGAATCGCCGCAATTCGGTTTCCCGGTCACCGGCACGCTGCGCTTCGCCGGCTTCTACATGCCGCTCGAGAACCTCGTCGTGCTGGCCGTCTGCCTCGTCGCGATCGCCGGGGTCTACGCGCTGATGTATCGCACCGATCTCGGACGGGGCCTGCGGGCGCTGGCCGACAACCGGCAGGTCGCGGCCACGCAGGGCCTGCGTCCGAAGCTGCTCTTTCCTCTGGCCTTCGCGCTCTCCTGCGGGCTTGCGGGCCTGACCGGCGCGCTCGTCACGCCGATCCTGTCGCTCGGCCCCCTGGTCGGCGAGCCGGTGCTGGCGATGGCCTTTCTCACGGTCATCCTCGGCGGCTTCGGCTCGATCATCGGGGCGACCGTCGCGGCCTTCCTGGTCGGGCTGATCGAGGCCTATTCGGTCGTCTATCTCGGCGGCTCGAAAGGCGCGCTCGCGCTGTTCGTGCTGGTGCTCGTCGTGCTGATCGTGCGGCCCTCGGGCCTCTTCGGCAAAGAAGCGCGGGGAGCCTGACCATGGCGCGTTTCAGCCAATTCGGCGGCGAGATCGCCGCGATCGCCATCCTGGGCTTGAGCTTCCTCGTCCCCTTCGTCACCGACAGCCCCTTCGTCTACTCGACCCAGAACCTGATCGCGGTCGCGGTGACGGCGGCGTTCAGCGTCTACATCATGCTGCGCATGGACCTGCTGACCTTCGCCGTTCCGGCCTTCATGGCGATCGGCGGCTACGCCGCGGCCATCGCCGGGCTGAAGGGCGGCATCGTCGACAGCTTCGCCCTGACGGCGCTGAGCTTCATCGCCCCGGCACTCGTCGCCCTGCCGCTCGGCATCCTCATCCTGCGCCTGCGCGGCATCTATTTCGTGCTCGTCACCTTCCTGCTGACGCAGATCCTGCAGCTCCTGATCTTCGAGACGCCCGATCTCACCGGCGGCACCAACGGCCTCGTCGGCATGCCGGCGACGACCCTGTTCGGCATCGAGCTCGCCGATAACCGCGCGGTGCTGCTGCTGGCCATCGGCGTCGCGTTCGCCGCTGCCGTCATCACCGCCCTCGTTTCCGTCTGGCTCCGCCGCGAATTCGCGGCGATCGAGGAGAACGAGGTGCTGGCGCAGAGCCTCGGCCTCGTGGTCTGGCGCTACAAGGTGATCGGCTTCGTCGCCGCTGCGGGCCTCGCCGGCATGGCGGGCTTCTCGCTGGTCAACATGCTGCTGACCGCGCATCCGACATCCTTCTCGCCGCAATCCTCGGTCAACTACATCGCCTACACCATCATCGGCGGCCGCGGCTCGATGCTCGGGCCATTGGTCGGCGCCACGCTGCTGGTCTGGATGTCGAGCATCTTCAGCACCCATGGCGAGTTCTCCGAGGGACTCTACGGCCTTTTGATCGTGGTGGTGGTCCTGGCGGCGCGCGGCGGCATCGTCGGCACCCTGGCCGCGGGCTATCGCCGCCTGTCCGGGCAGTGGCGCGCCGGCGGCAGCGCCGCCCCGATCGTCGGCACGGTGAAGGAGGCCGCCCATGAGCGCGGATAAGGCCCCGGAGCGGACCGGCTCCCTCGACGTCAGGTCGATCACGAAGAGCTTCGGCGGCCTGCATGTGTTCAGCGATGTCAGCTTCAGGCTCGCGCCGGGCGAGCTGATGGGCGTCATCGGCCCCAACGGCGCCGGCAAGACGACGCTGATCAACGTGATCTCGGGCAAGCTTCCGCCGAGCGCCGGCAGCATCCTGCTCGACGGCCGCGAGATCGGCGGCATGCCGTTCCACGCATTGAGCCGGCTCGGCCTGGTGCGCAGCTTCCAGCAGACCAACACCTTCAAGAGCGCGACGGTGCGCGAGAATCTCGCCCGCGCGATCCGCTTCAGCGGCAGCCCACCCTCGATCTGGGACAAGCTCGACGGCATGCTGAGGCAGTTCGACCTCGCGCCACGCCTCGACATACCCAGCGACAAGCTACCCTACGGCCTGCAGAAGATGCTGGGCCTGGTCCTGGCCTACACCACCTCGCCGCGCGTGCTGCTGCTCGACGAGCCCGCCGCCGGGCTGGAGCGGCGCGAGCGCCAGCAGGTCGACGCCTTCGTCCAGGCCGCCCAGGCCGACCATGGCTGCGCCGTGCTGATCGTCGAGCACGACATGGACCTGATCAAGCGGCTCTGCCCGCGCATCCTGGTGCTCGATGCCGGCCGCATCCTGGCCGAGGGCCCGCCGGCCGAAGTGCTGGCGCGACCGGACGTCATCGCCGCCTATATGGGCATCGTCGAGGACGAGGAGGCCGCCTGATGCTTTCCGTCGAGGATATCGAAGTCCGCTACGGCGGCATCACCGCGCTGCACAAGGTCTCGATCGAGGTCGAGGAAGGCGAGACCGTCCTGCTGATCGGCGCCAACGGCGCCGGCAAGTCGAGCCTGATCAACGCCGTCATCGGCGCGACCCAGACCTGCGGCGGCCGGATCCGCTTCAAGGGGCAGGATATCGGCGGCCTCAGCGCCGACCGGCGGGCTCGTGCCGGCATCGGCTACTCGCCGGAAGGGCGGAAGGTCTTCGGCACGCTCTCGGTCGCAGACAACGTCCTGTCCGGCGCCTTCGGCATGGGCCGCAGGCATCAGAAGGAAGCCTTCGACTGGCTCAGCTCGGTCTTCCCGATCCTGGCGGAGCGGGCCGAGCAGCCCGCAGGGCAGCTCAGCGGCGGCCAGCAGCAGATCGTCGCCTTCGCCCGCGCCATGAGCTCCTACCCGAAGCTGCTCCTGCTCGACGAGCCCTTCCTCGGCCTCGCCCCCGTCTGGATCCAGCGCATCAGCGACGCCATCCGCGAGATCCAGCGGCGCGGCACCACCATCCTGATGACCGAGCAAATGGCCCGCCCCGCACTGAAGCTCGCCACGCGCGGCTACATCATGCGCGGCGGCGAGGTCAGGCGCAGCGGTAGCGTCGCCGATATCGGCGATGCCGCCCTCGTGGAGGAGTATCTCTAGAGCCATGCGCGACGCCTACGAAACGCTTCTGGTCACCCGGCCCGAGCCGGAGGTCCTCCTCGTCACGCTGAACCGTCCGCAGGCGGCGAACGCGATGAACACCCGGATGGGGCTCGACCTGCTCGACGTCTTCGAGACGATCCTGGCGGACCCCTCCCATTGCCGCGCCATCGTCCTGACCGGCGCCGGCGAGAAGGTCTTCTGCGCCGGCGGCGACCTGAAGGAGCGCAACGGCATGACCGACGGGGCCTGGCAGGCGCAGCACCACATCTTCGAGCGTATGGTGCGCGCGATCATCGACTGCCCGATGCCGGTCATCGCCGCCGTCAACGGCGCCGCCTATGGCGGCGGCTGCGAGACCGCCCTGTGCTGCGATTTCATCTATGCCTCGCGCAATGCCCGCTTCGCGCTGCCCGAGGTGACGCTCGGCATCATGCCCGGCGCGGGCGGCACGCAGAACCTGCCCCGCGCGGTCGGCGAACGCCGCGCCAAGGAGCTTCTCCTGTCCGGCAAGCCATGGTCGGCCGAGGAAGCCGCGAGCTGGGGCATGGTCAACCGCGTCTGCGAGCCCGAAAACCTGGTCGCGGAAGCGGTCGCGACTGCGAAGATCATCGCCGACAACGCACCGATCGCGATCCGGCAGGCGAAGCGCGCGATGCATCACGGCCTGTCGCTGAGTCTCGCCGATGGGCTGCTCTTCGAGATCGAGGCCTATAACCGCATGGTGCCGACCGAGGACCGGCGGGAGGGCGTTGCCGCCTTCGGCGAGAAGCGCAAGCCGCGGTTCCGGGGACGCTGACGCGGACCATGCCGGAGACCCTCTGCCACGGCGACAGCTTCGCCACGCTCTGCCAGCGCTTCGGCGACCGCATCGCGATCGAGGACGCCGGCGGCACTATCACCTATCGCGCGCTCGGAGAAAGAGCAGCGGCACTCGGCTTCGCGTTGGGGGAGCAGGGCATCGCACCCGGCGAGCCGGTGGCGAGCTTCGTGCGCAACGGCATTCCTGCCGTCTGGACCAGCATCGGCATCGTCATGTCGGGAGCGGCGGAAGTCGCGCTCAATCCCGGCCTCGCCGATGCCGATCTGCGCCACTGCATCGCGCTCGCCGGCCTGCGCCACATCGTGACGACACGCCCGCAGGCGCCCCGGTTCGAGCGCATGGGCCTGCAGGTACATGCGATCGAGAGCATCGGCACCGCCGCATTCGGCATCGGCGGCTTTCCGCATGTCCGGCTCGACGGCTGGGCCCGGATCGGCTTCACCTCGGGCACGACCGGTCCGCCGAAGGGCATCGTCACCAGCCAGGCTGGACGCTTCGCCGCCAACCTGCTGCAGCGGGCGGCGATGCCGCACAAGCCCGGCCCCGACAGCCGCCTGCTGCTGATGACGCCGTTTTCCCACGGCGCCGGGCTGCTGACCTATGCCTGTCTCGACCTCGGCGGCTCGGTGACGCTGCTCGACGGCGTCGACGCCGATGCCGTGCTCGGCATCCTCGAGCGGGGCGAGGCGGACGAGATGTTCGCGCCGCCGACCGTGCTCGCAAAGATCGTCGCGGCGGCGGAAGGGCGGGCACTGCCCGGCCTCAAGACGATCTATTGCGGCACGGCGACGCTTTCGCCGACGCTCTATGCCCGCGCCCGCGCCATCTTCGGCCCGGTCATCCGCGTCACCTACGGCAAGACCGAAATGGTCAACCCGATCACGGTGCTCGAGCCGCCCGAGACGGACGCCTGGTATGCCGAGGGCGGCGCCGACGCGGATGCCTGCGTCGGCTGGCCGGCAACCGGGGTCGAGGTCGTGATCCGGTCGGACGACGACCGCCCTGCGGCTTGCGGCGAAGTCGGCGAGATCCTGCTGCGCGGCCACCAGATGATGGCCGGCACGATCACGGTGGGCGGGGGGTATGCGGCACTGCCACCCGACGCGTTCCACGAGACCGGCGACCTCGGCTATCTCGACGCACGGGGCCGGCTGCACCTGGTCGGGCGCAGCGCCAACATGATCAAGACCGGCGGCTACAAGGTCGCGCCCGAGGAGGTGGAGCGGCCGCTCGCGGCGGCGCTCGGCGGAGGCGAGATCGTCGCCTTCGGCCTGCCCTCGGAATATTGGGGCGAGGTCATCGTCGCCGTCGCCGAGAATCCGCCGCCCGGCTGGGAGAACAGGCTGTCGGGCACGATCGCGGCGATGACCGGCTACAAGCGCCCGCGCGCGCTGATCGCCCTCGACGAGCTGCCGCGCAACGCCATGCTGAAGGTCAGCCACAAGGCGGTCCGGGAACGCGTGCTGGCGGATTACGAGCTGCTCGACGGCCCTCATCCCGAACTGGTGGCGCGCTAAGCCATCTTTCCACCGCATCGCGCGGCCTCCGGGCATGGTCCCGGGCCGCGCTTGACAGCGGCTGCCGCTCCCTCCAATCTTATTTCATATAAAATGCATCATCGAATGTCTGATCGCGGCAACGCCGACCGGGACGGCATCGAACAGAATGCAACATGGGAGGAGTGCTCGATGGTCTTCAAACGCGCCATTCGGAAAATCGCGTCGGCATCGCTGCTGGCCGCAGGAATCGCGGCCGCTGCCTGGCCGGCCCTGGCCTCGGACAAGACCTTGCGCGCCGTGGTCAACGCGGACCTCAAGATCATCGACCCGACCTGGTCGACGGCCTACGTCACGATCCGCCACAGCTATCTCGTCTATGACAACCTGTTCGCGCTGAACTCGAAATTCGAGCCGAAGCCGCAGATGGTCGACAGCTACACCGTCAGCCCGGACCGCATGATCTACAGCTTCACGCTGCGGAAGGGCATGAAGTGGCATGACGGCGCCCCGGTGACCGCGGCCGACTGCGTCGCCTCGCTCAAGCGCTGGGCGCAGCGCAACGCCATGGGCCAGCACATGACCCGGGCGATGGAAGGCTACGAGATCGTCGACGACCTCACCTTCCGGATCAAGCTCAAGGACAAGTTCGGCCTCGTGCTGGAAGCCCTCGCCGGCGCCGAGGCGCCGGCCTTCATGATGCCCAAGCGCATCGCCGAGCAGCCGATCGACAAGCAGATCACCGACCCGATCGGTTCCGGCCCCTTCATCATGAAGCGCGACGAATGGCAGCCCGGCGCCAAGGCGGTCTATGTCCGCAACCCGGACTACATCCCGCGCAACGAGCCGGCCGACTATCTCGCCGGCGGCAAGGTCGCCAAGCTCGACCGCGTCGAATGGCTCTACATCCCCGACAACAACACGACGCTCTCGGCGCTGCAGGCCGGCGAGATCGACTATTTCGAGGCGCCGCCGCTCGACTTCGTCCAGTTGATGAAGAGCGACCCGAACATCACCGTCCTGACCATCGACCTGCTCGGCGTCCAGATGATGGCGCGCCCGAACTCGCTGTTCCCGCCCTTCGACAACTACAAGGCGCGCCAGGCCCTGCTCTACCTGACGAACCAGGCGGAAGCGATGCAGGCCGTGGTCGGCGACCCGGACTACTATCTCAAGAGCTGCGTCACCTATTTCATGTGCGGTTCCGAGAACGAGACCAAGGCCGGCGTCGTCGGGCTGACCGTCGACATCGAGAAAGCCAAGGCGCTGTTCAAGGAGGCCGGCTACAAGGGCGAGCCGATCGTCGTCATGCTGCCGACCGACCGGCCGCAATACCAGGCCGCCGAAAACGTCCTGATCGCCGCGATGCGCAAGGCCGGCCTCAATGTCGACGTCCAGTCGCAGGATTGGGCGACGATCACCGCCCGGCGCGCCAAGAAGGACGCCCCGGACAAGGGTGGATGGAACCTGTTCGTCACCTCGCAGGGCGGGCCGGACCCCGCCTCGCCGCTGGCGAACATCTGGTTCAACTCGCAATGCGGCAAGGCCAATATCGGCTGGGCCTGCGACGAGGAGCTGACGAAGCTGGTCTCGGCCTGGGCGCAGGAATCCGACCCCGCGAAGCGCCGCGCCATGGTCGACGCCATCCAGACCCGCGCCTTCGTCTCCGTGCCCTATGTGAATCTGGGGCAATACGTCCAGCCGATCGCCTTCCGCTCGAACATCAAGGGCGTGCTGAAGGCCGGCGTGCCGGTCTACTGGAACATCGAGAAGCAGTGAGCGGACGGAGGCCGGCCGTCCGATGATCAACTTCATCCTGCGAAAAATCGGCTCGACCGCCATCGTCATGATGGTGGTCGCAGTCATCGTCTTCGTGATGATCCGCGTCGGCCCGGGCGATCCGGCCGCGGTGATCGCGGGCGACCACGCCACCAGCGAGGATATCGATCGTATCCGCAGGAGCCTCGGCCTCGACGAGCCCATGCTCTACCAGTTCCTGCATTGGATCGGCCGGCTGCTCGGCGGCGATCTCGGGCAGTCGCTGTTCAGCCGCAAGCCGGTGCTGGAACTGATCGCCGGCCGCCTCGAACCGACATTGTCGCTGGCGGCGACCACGATGACCTTCGCCGTCTGCAGCGCGATTCCGCTCGGCATCGTCGCCGCCTGGCAGGTCGGCCGCTGGGTCGACCGGGCCGTCATGGCGCTGGCGACCGTGGCCTTCTCCTTCCCGATCTTCATCATCGGCTACGGGCTGGTCTGGGGCTTCGCGCTGAAGCTGCGCTGGCTGCCGGTGCAGGGCTTCAGGCCCTTGTCGCAGGGGCCGGCGCCGTACCTGACCCATCTCGTGCTGCCGTCGCTGACGCTCGGCCTGGTCTTCATGGCGCTGCTGACGCGCATGACCCGCTCGACCATGATCGAGGTGCTGGGAGAGGATTACATCCGTACCGCCCGGTCGAAGGGGCTCAGCCAGCTCCCGATCCTGTTCAAGCACGCGCTGCGCAACGCCGCGGTTCCGATCGTCACCACCATCGGCAGCGGCATCGCCCTGCTGATCGGCGGCGTCGTCGTCGCCGAGAGCGTCTTCGCCATTCCCGGCGTCGGCCGCCTGACCATCGAGGCCGTGACCCAGCGCGACTATCCCGTGATCCAGGGCGTGCTGCTGCTGGCGTCGCTCGCCTACGTCCTGATCAACCTTCTCGTGGACCTCAGCTACGGGCTGTTCGATCCGCGCATCAGGAGCATACCCTGATGACCAGCGCCGATATCGCAACGCCCCGGCTGGCCTTCTCGCGCACGAAACGGCATTGGCTGCTGCGCAGCGCCCAGCGCCATGTCACCGTCGTGATCGGCGGCATGCTGATCACGCTGCTCGTCGGCACCGCGCTCCTCGCCCCCGTGCTGGCGACGCATGACCCGCTCGCGCTCAATGTCGCGCACCGGCTCCGCGCGCCCAGCGCCGAGCACTGGTTCGGCACGGACAATCTCGGCCGCGACGTCTTCAGCCGCACGGTCCATGGCGGGCGCATCTCGCTTCTCGTCGGCCTCGGGGTCGCCGCGCTGACCACGCTGATCGGCAGCGTTCTCGGCCTGCTCGCGGGCATGTATCGCTGGTTCGACAGCGTGATCATGCGGATCATGGACGGGCTCATGGCGATCCCGGCGATTCTGCTCGCCGTCGCCATGATGGCGCTGGCGCGCCCGGGGCTGCTCACCGTCGTCATCGCCATCACCGTGCCGGAGGTGCCCCGCATGGTCCGGCTGGTGCGCTCGGTCGTGCTGGTGATCCGCGAATTGCCCTATGTCGAGGCCGCGACCGCGATCGGCGCTCGCATGCCGCGCCTGCTGCTGCGCCACATCCTGCCCAACGCGCTGACGCCGATCATCATCCAGGCGACCTATGTCTGCGCCTCGGCCGTGCTGATCGAATCCTATCTCGGCTTCCTCGGGGTCGGCATTCCCCCGGAGATTCCGAGCTGGGGCAACATCCTCTCCGACGGCCGCAGCTATGTGCAGCTCGCCTTCTGGATCATCTTCTTCCCCGGCATGTTCCTCGGCTTCATGGTGCTGGCGATCAACATGCTCGGCGACGGCCTGCGCGACATGCTCGACCCGCGGCTGGCCCGGCGGTTCTGAACCGGCCCTCAGGGCCGGCGCCAGCACTCGGCCGCGCCGGCCGCGACCAGCTCCGCGATCTCCTCCGCCGAAAAGCCGCCGATCTCGCCGAGCACCCGCGCCGTGTCGGCCCCGACATGCGGCGCATCGGCGAAGATCGACAGCGGCACATCATCGAAACGGAACGGAAAGCCCTTGGCGAGGCGCCGGTCCGGCCCCTCGGCCAGCGCGTCCCGCCAGCTTTCGCCGCGCCGCGCCAGAACCTCGGCCCCGTCGAGCACCGGCGCAGCCGCGATCCCCCGTGCGGTCAGCATCCGCGCGGCCTCCTGGCGGCTCATCGTGGCGACCCTGCCCGCCAGCGCCGCCGTGTCGAGGCCGTTTCGCGCCAGCGCCGCGACCTGCTCCGACGACAGGCTGAGCGCGACCCAACCGTCCCGTGCCCCGAAGCACTCCTGCAGCGCATAGGCATTCTCGGCATTGCCGCGGCGCGGTTGCGCGGGCGGACTCACGAAGGCTTCGCCGGCCAGGAAAGCGGTGAGCTCGCGCTGCGAGATGTCGAGATGGGCGCCCTGCCCGGTGCGCCGGCGCTTGAGCCAGGCGGCGGCCACCATGCCGGCCGCGAAGATCGCCACGACCTGGTCGGGATAGTTCAGGTCCTTGCCCGAAACGACGGGCCCGCCGCCGGCATAGCCGGTGAGCCAGGCGAGGCCGGCCATGGCCTCCAGCGTCGTGCCATAGGAGACGTAGCCCGCCTCCGGGCCGCTCTCGCCCTGGCTCGACAGGGAGGCGAAGATCAATCCGCCGTTCACGGCCTTCAATGCGGGATAGTCGATGCCGAGACGGGTCATCACGCCGCGGCGGAAATTCTCCACCACCACGTCGCACCGGGCCGCGAGCCGGAAGAACGCCTCGCGCCCGGCCGGCTGCTTGAGGTCGATGCTAGCGCCGCTCTTGTTGCGGTTGGTGTAGCGGAAGAAGGTCGGCAGATCGCTGTCGACGCCGCCGTCATCGCCCTGCCAGGCGCGGAAGGGATCGCGATAGCCCGGTGATTCGATCTTGATGACCTCGGCGCCGAGATCGGCGAGCAGGGCGCTGGTCGCCGCGCCGGCCGTGATGATGCCGAGATCGAGGACCCGGCAGCCGGCCAGCGGCAAGCTGCGCTTGCCCGGAAGCGGACGCGAAGGTGCCTCCCGCTTCGGCAAGGCAGGAGAAGGGGCAGGCGGCGCCCCGTCGCCGCCGAAGGGCGGCACCGGGCCGGGCGCCAGCACCGCGCCATCCCAGAGCACGGGCAGGCGCGGCATCGCCAGGACGGCGGGCCCTTCGCCGGAACGAACCGTCTGCATGAAATCCCGCGCCACGAGATGCGGATCCGCGATCAGCTCGGCCACGCTGGAGACCGGCCCGAGCGGCAGCCGCGCCGCCCGCGCCAGCGCATGAATCTCGCTCCGGGTGAGCCCGCGCAGATAGTCCTCGACGATGCGGCCGATCTCGCCGGTGCGCCCGACCCGCCCGGCAGCGGTCGCCAAGACGGGATCGGCCAGGCGCCGATCGTCGCCGGCGAGCTTTCGCAGCGCCGGCCAGTCCGCATCCTGATAGACCAGCGCGACCCAGCCATCGGCGCAGCGCACCACAGGCCAATCGCCCGACTGGCCCGAGCGATGCGGCACCGGCTCTCCCGCCGCTGCGCAGGCGACGCTTTTCCAGTTCAGCCAGATCGCCGTCTCGAGAAGGCTGACCTGCACCCGTTCCGGAACGCCCGAACCATCCTCGCCGCGCACCGGCAGGCATAGCGCGGCGACCAGGCCCGTCAGCGCCGAGAGACCGGCCGAATAGGCGAGCTGATGTCCGCCCAGCCGCAACGGCTCGCGGGCTGGGTCGCCCACGATGTCGAGCAGGCCGCTCAAGGCCATGACGGTGAATTCGCTGGCCGGCGTCTCCCGCGGCACGAGCGGGCCGAGAAGGGAGACCGCGACCATCGCGCCGGGATGATCGGACCGCAGCCCCGTCGCCGCGGCCTGCGCGAGCGCGGGAGAAGCGGCATCGCCGAGAACCGCGTCGGCCGCGTTCAGAAACTGTGCGAGCGTCTCAGGCTCGCCCTCTTCGAGGGGACGGGATTGTTTGCCGGCATTGAGGAAGGCGAAGGACCCATCGCCGCCATCGGCGCGCAGCGGGTCGCCGCCGGCCGGTTCGAGCTTCAGCACCGTCGCGCCGAGATCGGCGGCCAGGCGCCCTGCGAACGCCACGGCCAGGCGCTCGCCGGGCCGGGCCGACGGCCCGGCGCATTCGACGATGCGCAAGCCGGCCAGCGGGCGCGTCAAGACTGCCTGCCCTGGCCGGGATTCTTTTCGCCGGCGGCGAACCGGCCGAGACCGTCGCGCCGGGCGCTGCTCCTTGCGCGGATGCCGGCATTCACCGACAGGCCGAGCTCGAAGCCGCCCGCGAGATCGCCGATCTGCCCCGGGACCAGGCCGAGCGCCTTGCGGCTTTCCGCCAGCGCCGTGGCATCGAACTGGCCGACCCGTCGTGCCAGCGCGTCGGCCTCGTCCAACAGGCGCGCCAGCGGCACGCTCTTGTTGACCATGCCCCAGCGCTCCGCCGTCTGGCCGTCGATGCGGCTCGCCGTCAGGATCATATAGGCGGCGTGCTTGGGGAGGAGGCGCAACTGGGTCGCCGGACCGGCCATGCCGGGATAGGTGCCGAAGCCCATCTCCGGCATGCCGATCTCGGCCTCGTCGGCCGCGATCGCCAGGTCGCAGACATGGATCAGCGAACTGCCGCCGCCAAGCGCAAAGCCGTTCACGGCAGCGATGAACACCGCCGGATGCCGGTGGATGGCGAGCAGCACCGACATCCATTCGCGCTCCAGCGCCTCGCGGTCATGGTCGGTGCCGGTCGCCTCGGCCGCTGCCGCCTCCTTGAGGTCGACCCCGCTGCAGAAGCCGGGGCCGTTGCCGGTGAGCACCACGACCTTGTGGGTGCCGTGAAGCTGCGCCAGCCGCGCGAGAAATGCCTTGCGCGCAGCGGAACTCATCGCGTTGCGCTTGTCGGGGCGGTTGAAGCGCAGCAGCGCGTAGGCACCCCGATCCTCGAGCTGGATCAGGTCGTTGCCTGCAACGGGAGGCTCAGTCACGCCGCGCCTCCGGAAGCGCGACCGGAGCAAGGCTGCAATCGCCGCCAGCGCATCTCCCGCCGCCACCGCGGCGAACCCGATCCTCCATGCGTCGTCCCTCCCGGTCGTGTCGGCGCTCACCAACTTTCTAATATAATATGCATCATGCATTATAATGGGCAAGCGCGTACCGCCGGGCCTGAGCGGCGATCGCGCGGCCAAGCAACACGGCCTTTGCGTCTCAGCGCTGGAGATGCGGGGATAAGATCATCGACTTTCGCAGGGACGCGCGGAATTCGATTGCACCTAATGCGCCCCTGACGCAGTCTCGACATAATTTATAAAATGCAATATAAGGCGACCCAACGAAGAAGACGCCCTATCCGACGATCGGCGGCATGGAACGAAGCAGGCGCCCCGACCCCACGGGCGGGAGCCGCTATCCCGGCGCCCTGATCGATGGCTGGACGGCGCCGATCGGACGAGCCCTTTCGCAACCGGGTTGCGGACATCATCAACGCCATCGGGAGACGAGCATGAAGATCGCGGTTCTGGCGGGTGACGGCATCGGGCCGGAGGTGACGGCCGAGGCCGTCAAGGTCCTGAAGGCCGTCATCGGCGATTCCGCCGCGCTGGAACTCGTCGAGGCACCGATCGGTCAGGCCGGCGTCGACGCTGCCGGCGACCCGCTGCCACAGCGGACGCTCGATATCGCGCGCGAGGCCGACGCCATCCTCTTCGGCGCGGCGGGCGTGCCGGGCGACGAGCAGATTCCCTATGCGATGCGGCCCGGCGCCAGCCTGCTGCGCCTGCGCAAGCACCTCGACCTCTTCGCCAATTTCCGCCCGGCCATCATGTTCCCTCAGCTCGTCGGCGCCTCGACGCTGCGGCCGGAGGTGGTCGAGGGGCTCGATCTGCTGATCCTGCGCGAGCTCACCGGGGACATCTATTTCGGCGAGCCCCGCGGCTTCCGCACCACCGCCTCCGGCGAGCGGCAGGGCTTCAACACGATGGTCTATTCGGAATCGGAGGTCGAACGGATCGCCCATGTCGGCTTCCGGGCCGCCCGTGGACGCCGTGGCAAGCTCTGCTCCGTGGAAAAGGCGAACGTGCTCGAATGCTCGCAGCTCTGGCGCGAGGTCTTCATCCGCGTCGGCCGGGAATATCCGGACGTCGAGCTGACGCACATGTTCGTCGACGCCGCCAGCATGATGCTGGTCCGCGCCCCCAAGCAATTCGACGTCATCGTCACGGGCAACATCTTCGGCGACATTCTCTCGGACTGTGCGGCCATGCTGACCGGGTCGATCGGCATGCTGCCCTCCGCCTCGCTGGCCGGCGGCAATTTCGGCCTCTACGAGCCCGTGCACGGAACCGCTCCCGACATTGCCGGCAAGGACATCGCCAACCCGCTTGCCGCCATCCTCTCCGTGGCGCTGATGCTGCGCTACTCCTTCGACCGCCCCGATTTCGACGGGAAGATCCAGGCCGCGGTCAGCGCGGTGCTTTCGGACGGATGTCGCACCGCCGACATTTTCGAGCCGGGCTCGCGCAAGGTCGGAACCAGGGAGATGGGAGATGCCGTGGTCGCCGCGATACGGAATCCTGAGCGCTGAGGTTCTCGACAATCTCTCGCTATAGTGTCGACAGATATAAGAGCCGCCCCCCCTCACAGGGCAAACCGTCGAATCCACGAGAATGGCGCTATCGACCAGGAATATCGCCATCTACCGCCCGTTCGAGCGTCGACGAAGCAAGACCGGATGATCAAATCGCCGCCCTCGCCGGATTCCTTGCGATCCAAATCATTTAAATGTCGACAGTTATTGACTGTTCCGCACCAACCATGAGAACGTCGCAGCACAATCAATCCGGCGGGAACGAACCGGAAGAACAAGGGAGGACACCATGAAGACCACCGCAGCCCTGGCTCTGGTCGCAGCTCTGGCCATAGGGCTTGCCGGCACAGCCCAGGCGGAACGCCTCCGCTATGGCGATTACATGCCGCAAGGGGCCAACGAGTATTCCCGCACCGCCGAATGGATGGGCAACGAGATCAACAAGCGGGCGGCCGGCAAACATACGATCACCATGCTGTGGGGCGGCACCGTCGCGAAAGTCGGCGAAATGCCGACGGCCGTGGAGAACCGGGTCATCGACATGGGCCCGCTCGTCACCCCCTATTTCCCCGACCAGTTCCCGATCAACAACGCCATCCCGTTCTTCTGGCCGCAGCCGAAAACGCAGGCTGAGCTCGGCGCGCTCATGCTGAAATGGCATGACAAATACCCGGCCTTCGCCGACGAGCTCGCCAAGTTCAAGCTCAAGCTGGTCAGCGTCCGCCCCCTGCCCAGCTACGGGCTGATCTGCAACAAGCCCGTGCGGAGCATGGCCGATTTCAAGGGCTTGCGCATCCGCTCCTACGGCATCGCGCTGCCCGCGATGCTCGAAGCGATCGGCGCCGTGCCCGTCTCGATGGCCGATGTCGACGGCTACGAAGCGCTCAGCAACGGCATTCTCGACTGCTCGCCCGGCGATCCGCCTCTGACGGTGGGCTGGAAATGGGCCGATGTCGCCAAATACTACATCGATGTGCCGATGGGCGCCTCCTGGGGCCACATCTTCGTGATGAATCTCGACAGATACAACGCCCTGCCGCCGGATCTGAAAAAGATCATCGACGACATGAAGCAGGACTATTTGGCGGAGTTCCTCTCGACCTACGAGAAGTCGATCAAGGACACGCTCGCCGACTGGAAGGCGAACGGCAAGGTCGAGGTCATCAAGATTCCCGAGGCCGAATTCACCAAGGCGACGCTGGAAAACCCGAAGGTCCAGGCCGTACGCGACAGCTGGATCAAGCGTGCAACGGCGGCAGGGATGCCGGAAGCCGACGCCCGACAGGTGGTCGACGACATCACCCGGTAATCCGTCGCGAACGGCGCGGCGACAGATCCGACCCAGATGGAACCCGCCGCCCGCACAGCGCGGGCGGCCCCAACCGGATGGCCGCGCTGCCAGTCGCGCCGGCCCGAAGGAGGCCTCTTTCGTGAAGCATCACATTCTGGCGGCCCGACGCCTCATGGGCCGGATACTTTACGCGGCATCGCTGGCCGCCGGCGTCATCACCTTCGCCATGATGTGGCTGATCGATGCCAACGCCCTGTCGCGAAAGCTCTTCAACGCGCCCGTGCCGGCCGGCGTCGAGCTGACCCAATCCCTTCTCACCTTCGCGATCATGCTGCCTTTCGGCTACGTCCTGTACCGGCGCGAGCATGTGAACACGGTCTTTCTCACCTCGAATTTTCCGCGATCGGTCACGCGCTGGCTGCACGCCTTCTGGATGAGCACCGGCTGCGTCGTCTTCGCAGCCGTCACCTACGGCACGTTCCTGTTCGCGTTGCGCTCCTATCATATGAACGAGCAGGTCTGGGGAGCGACCATTCGCTTCCCGCTCTACCCGGCCAAATTCGCGGTTTCGCTCGGCACCGCGCTGATTTCGATCCAGTTCGCGCTCGACGCTGTCCTGTCCCTGATCACCGGCGACGACGGCGATCTCTCCGCGGCGGACCCCGATCCCGAAAAGGCCCTGCTCCATGTCTGATGTCGCCATCGGCTTCAGCGGCATCGCCGTCCTGCTGGGCTCCATCTTCCTCGGCGCTCCCATCATGCTGGCGCTGACCACCACCGGCTTTGTCGGGCTGATCCTGCTCACCGCTCTGGGGCCGGCGCTGTCCATCCTCGGAACGATCTATTTCGACACCGTCAACTCGTTCCATTTCAGCGTCATCCCGATGTTCCTCCTGATGGGTTTCTTCGCCATGCAGGCAGGCATCGGCAACGACCTCTTCGACGCCTGCACGAAGTGGCTCGGCCGGCTGCCGGGCGGCCTGGCGGTCGCCACCACCGGCGCCGCGGCCTCCTTCGGCGCCGCATCGGGGTCGAGCGTCGGCTCCGCCATGCTGTTCACCAAGCTGGCGCTGCCCGAAATGGCGGCACGCGGCTACAATCGCGGTTTCGCCGCGGCCTGCATCGCCATCGCCGGCACGCTCGCCGTCCTGATCCCGCCCAGCGCCCTGATGGTGGTGTACGGCATCCTGACCAACTCCTCGATCGGCGAATTGCTGATCGCCGGCATCATTCCCGGCATCATCTTCTCGGTCCTGATCGGGCTGACCATCCTGGCTGTGGCCATGCTCCGCCCGGCCTACGCGCCCAGACTCGATCAGCGCTATTCGCTGCGGGAGAAGCTCTGGTCGCTGCGCCTGATCATCCCGCTCTTCATCGTCATCCTGGTGATGATCGGAGGGCTCTATGGCGGCTATTTCACGCCGACCGAAGCAGGCGGCATCGGCGCCGTCGTCACCTTCATCATGGCCGTGATCCGTAATCGCGGCCTCAAGCCACGCATCCTTTTCCAGACGCTGCTCGAAACGGTCAACCTGACGGCGATGATCTTCGCGATCATCATCGGCGGGCTGCTCTTCGCCCGTTTCCTGGCCTTGAGCGGCGTCTCCGACGAGATCAAGAGCCTCCTGACCGATAACGGCCTCGAGGTCTGGGTCGTGCTGCTGATCGTGACGGTGATCTATCTGATCTTCGGCATGCTGATGGATGCCCCTTCGCTCCTGGCGATCTCGCTTCCGATCACCCATCCGGTGATGATGAGCCTGGGTTTCGATCCGCTCTGGTTCGGCGTCTACGTCATCGTCCTGGCCGAGATCGGCGCTATCACGCCGCCGGTCGGCATGAACTGTTTCGTCGTCAAGGGAGCCGCCGGGGACCTCGTCCGCCTGGAGGAGATATTCCGCGGGCTCTGGCCGTTCATCGCCACCTGCGCGCTGATGCTCCTGCTGCTGGTGCTGTTCCCCCAGATGGCGACCTATCTTCCAATGTCGATGCGCTGACGGAGTATCGTGATGAAGGCCGTACGGGTCCACGCCTATGGCGGGCCGGAGCAACTTCGCTATGAGGACATCGCGATCGGCGCCCCCGGCCCGGGCGAGGCGCTCATCCGGCATAGCGCCATCGGGCTGAACTTCGCCGATCTGCACAACCGGGCCGGGCGTTATCCTCTGCCCCACCTGCCTCATGTGCTCGGCGGCGAGGCGGCGGGCGTCGTCGCCGCCATCGGACCAGGCGTGACGACCGTGTCCGTCGGCGACCGGGTCGCCTATGCGGCCGGCGGTCCCGACTTCGCTCCCGGCGCCTATGCCGAAGAGCGGCTCTTCCCGGCCGACAGGCTGATCCGCATCCCCGACGAGATCGACGACATCGTTGCCGGAGCCCTCTTCACCAAGGGCATCACGGCGCAATATCTGCTCAAGGCCGTGCATGCCGTCCGGCCGGGAGAAACCATTCTCGTCCATGCTGCGGCGGGCGGCGTCGGTTCCTTCATGACCCAATGGGCCCGCCATCTCGGCGCGCGCGTCATCGGCATCGTCTCATCGGACGAGAAGGCTGCGCTCGCGCGCGAGAACGGCTGCCACCATGTCCTGCTCGGCAGCGACCCCGAGATCCCCCGCCAGGTACGGTCCTTGACGGCGGGCGAAGGGGTCCCGGTCGTCTACGATTCCGTGGGCAAGGACACGTTCGAGGTTTCACTCGCCTGCCTGCGGCCGCGCGGCCTTCTCGTCTCCTTCGGCTCGGCGTCGGGGAAGATTCCGCCTTTCGACCTCTTCACCCTCAACAGCCGGGGATCGCTCTTCGTCACCAGCGCAGCCTTCGCCTGGTTCGTCCGCGACCGCAACGAACTGCTGATGCGCGCCGCCGATGTGCTGGACGTCGTGCTGCGCGGAGCGGTCAAGGTCCATGTCGGCGCCACCATGCCGTTGAGCGAAGCCGCCGAGGCTCACCGGGCGCTGGAAGCCCGCCGCACCCTCGGCGCCACCGTCCTGATCCCCTGAACGATGAAGGCGGATTCCGGATCGGCCGGAGGCGGCAACGACTGGCTTGCGCCTCTGCTGATGACGCTCGCCGTCCAGTCCGCCTGCTCGTTCCTGATCCGCCTGCCGCCGGTGGTGGCGCCCATCCTGTTCATGGACCGGGGGATCGACAGTTCGGCCATCGGCTATCTCGCCGGCATCGGCATGGTGGGCTCGATGACGTTCCTGCTGATGGGCGCGCCGCTGATGGCGCGGGTCGGGTCGGTCCGCACGCTCCAGCTCGGCCTGGTCGGCGGGGCGCTCGGCGTCGTCCTGATCGCGATCCCCTCGCCCGCCCTGCTCGTCGCGGGCGTCTTCCTGATGGGGCTGGGATACGGCCCCTCCGTACCGGCCAGCAGCGATATCCTGCGGCGCGCCGCGCCGCAGGATCGGCAGGCGCTGCTCTTCTCGGTCAAGCAATCGGGCGTGCCGATCGGCGGCATGCTCGGCGGGGCGCTGCTGCCGCCGCTGATCGGGCTCGGCGGGCTCGCGGCCTGTCTCGTCGCCTCGGGCATCGTCGCGCTGGCGATCGCCGCCTGCATCGAGCCCGTCCGCAAGCATATCGAGCCCGAGGCGACCGGCGGAGCCCCGCTGACGCTGCGCAGCTTTCTTTCGGCCGACAACCTCACGGTACCCATCCGGGTCCTGCTCGGCACCGGCGGCCTCGTCCGCCTGTCGCTCAGCGGGCTGACGCTCGCGATCAGCCAGGGCGTCTGGCTCGCCTTCCTCGTCACGATCCTCGTCGAGAAGCTGGGCCTGGGCCTCGTCGCCGCCGGGACGCTGTTCGCGATCATGCAGGCTGCCGGCATCATCGGCCGGATCGCGCTCGGCTGGGTCGCCGACCGGATCGGCTCCGCCGCCGTGACGCTGAAGGCCGCCACCGCGCTCTCGGCCATCTGCACCCTGTTCCTCGCGCTGATCGGACCGGGCTCCTCCTGGCCTCTGCTCGTGATGCTCGCCCTCGTGGCCGGTGCGACGGTGACCGGCTGGAACGGGGTGCAGGTCGCGGAGGTGGCGCGTCTTTCGCCGCCCGGCCGCGTCAGGGAAGCCTCGGCCGGCGCGACGCTGCTGCTCTTCTCAGGCTATGTCGTCGGACCCGCGCTCTTCGCTCTCGCGGTGAAAAGCAGCGGCGACTATACGGTCCCGCTGCTCGCCGTCGCAGCGCTGACGGCGGCTTCCATCCTGCTCCCCGGCGGCGCCAGGCCGCGGGGCTCGCTCACGCCTCCGGAGCCAGATGGCTCTCGAGCGCCGCCAGCGCATTGATGTGGTTGGACTGGATCAGCGCGGCCGCGAGCTGCGCGTCGCGATCCTCATAGGCGGCGATCAGCCGGGCGTGATCGTCATAGGAGCGCGCCATCCGGCCCGGACGCGCCAGGCTGAGCCGGCGCAGCCGGGCCGTGCGCAGCAGCAGTGAATCGAGGATGCGCTTCACCGTCAGATTGCCGGCGAGCTGGGTGTTCAGCTCGTAGAAATCGACATTGGCCCAGACGAAGGCGTTGAAGTCGCCCGCCCGATAAGCCAGCTCCATCTCCCGGAAGCCGGCCCTCAGCCGATCCAGCCCCGCCTGGTCGATCGAGCGCGCCGTCTCGGCGGCGACCATCGCGAAAAGCGTCGCCCTGGCGCGGTAGATCTCGCGGATCTCGTCGAGGCCTGGCGAGGCGACGCGCGGCCGCTTGCGCGGCGGCACGTCGACCAGCCCCTCCTTTTCGAGCAGCATCAGCGCTTCGCGGATCGGCGTCCGGCTGGTGCGATAGCGCTTCGAAAGCTCGACCGAATTGAGGTCGTCGCCGGGTTGCCTGATCCCCTCGATGATCTCGGCGCCGACTTCGATCGCGATGCGCGAGACCAGCGACGGCCGGTCGTGGCGCTCGGCGACGATACGCTGCACGAGAGCCTGGGCATGCGCCAGGGAGCGGCTGTCGATCTGGGCCTGCGTCGCTGCAGCCAGTTCCACCTGCGTTGCTATGATCCACCTCCCCGGAAGCATCGTCCCCGATCCTACCAGCCCGAAAGTGCGGGCGGAAGCCGAGGAGCCGCCGCCGGGAGCCGTCATCCCAGGCTCCCGGCGGCCTCCGGTTGCGGGCTCAGCCTTCGATATCGACCAGGAAGCGGCCGTCCTCGATCCGCTTGACCCCGTCGACATAGAGCGTCGGGTGCAGGATCACGCCGTCCATATGGATCTTGGAGAAGATCGAGCCGCCGACATCGACATTGGTGCCGAGGCCGAAATGCATCGTCCCCATGATGTTCTTGTCCTCGCGCTGAATGCCGCGGATCACCGCTTTCGCATTCACGCCCACGGAGGCTTCGGCCGGGCACATATAGGCGTTCTCGTCGCCATAGGCTTCGAGGAAGTCGCGCAGGATCCGGGCATCGGCGCCGCCATCGATCTGGACCACCCGGCCCTTCCTGACGGTCAGCTCGATCGGGCTCGAAAGCCGGCCGAGATGGTGCATCGTCAGGTCGATGACCAGCTTGCCCTCGGCGGTGCCTTCATGCGGGGCGACGTTGAACTCCCCGGTCGGGTACAAATAATAGTAGAGCTTGCCGGCGGGGCGGTTCTCGTCCTTCTGAAAGTTGATGATCTTGTAGGGATCGTAATCCGGCTTCGGCAGCGGCGGAATCCAGATCTGGCCGTCGACGCTGTAGGTGAAGTCCGTGCCGTAGCGCGAGGTGACGCGGCAGGTCTTCGCGCCTGCCCCGAAGACGCGCTCGCCGACATAATGCTTGCGCACGGCGATCTGGCGCATGTCGTCGGCGATGGCGCCGGATTGCAGCCATTCGAGCTGCATGCCGCCATCCAGGCAGATCGAGGGGATGCCGGCCTCCATCGAGCGCAGGCTCGCGGCGCAATGCAGCATCCCGGTCGATGCGATGAGGATGTTGGCATCCGACTTCATCATCGCCTCGCAGACGGCTGCCGGCGGATCGTAGTAGTCGGCCGGCCGCCGCTCGAAGAGCGTGACCGTGGTATCGGCACCGATCTCCTGCAGGATGCTCATCACGGCCTGCCAGACCCGCGGATCATGCGCCGTGTCCGAGAGCACGAGCACCTTGTCGCCCGGCTTGATGTTGCGCACGAGCGGGCGGCGCAGATGCTCCATGCTTCCCGTCATGAGTGAACCTGCCGACATTTCCGCTCTCCCTGGCCTGTGCAGGATTGCTATCCCGCCCTTAATGTCGACAGATAATCACATTTAGCATCTATAGTGAAGCGATATTGGGCGCAACACGACATAAGTGTAGACATTTATGCGAGCAGCGCCGGGACGCAGCATGAAGAAGGACGCTTCGCGCATCGCTTGGGCAAACGATGCGCGAGGCGCTGGCGGTGCGCGAAAAAGCGGGAGACGGAGAGCGGCTTAAGCCCAAAGCGCCTTCGGCATCGGCAGGCCGTCATAGGCCCCCGGATCGATCGGCCGCGCGACCGCGACGCCGAAGCCGTCGAGCACGTGATTGAGCTGGCGCGTATGCTGCGCCGAATGCCAGGTGCCGCGTTCGAGGATCTGGTGCAGCGGCTGCTCGCCGTAATAGGTGGCGATCAGCTTCTGTCCGGTCTGGTCGCTGCGCGCCCACCATTGCCGGTGCTGCTCGACGACGCCGCGGCCGAAGTCGAGGATCTGCTCGACCGTGGTCAGGTGGTCATAGATCGCGTTGTCGTAGTCGCGCGAATCGAGCGTGCGCCCCTCGGTCATCGCCATCACGCCCTCGGGAACCTGGAAGATGTGATAGGCGAGGTTGCAGACCGTCCGGGGGCGCCTGGCGATCGGGAACTCCTGCAGCCGCTCCGGCGGGATCTGCGCGATCAGGCCGAGCGCGGTGTCGAGGAAATACTGCCAGCGCTCGTAAAGCACGGCTGGAGCCAGGCGCTGGACGTCGCGTGTCTTGCCGACGAATTTCGCGACATCCTCCAGCGACTGGGTGAAGAGGATCTCGTCGCCCTTGATCAGGACCGGCACGGCGCGAATGCCGCGGCGGGTCAGTTCCGCGAGCCCCTCCTCGTCGTCGAGGATGTTGACGGAGTCGAAGTCGACCGCCATCTCGGTCAGCAGCTCCTTGACCCTGACGCAGCTCGAACAGCCGGGCTGCCAGAAGAAGCGGAATCGATCGGCGCTCGGCGCCTGCGCTCGGCTTGCAGTCATCGGCCTCTCCTTCCCCATGGAAACGCACCCCGTGCGAAAAAGGCCCTCCGCACGGTCGCGCGGAGGGCCTGCAGCGGATCAGGCGAGCCAGACTTCCGCGAGATCCTGGTAGAGCATATGGGTCGGCGACATGGTCCAGCCATTCACGGCGTCCTGCATCACCACGATGCGGCGCCACCACAGGATCGGCACCGTATAGGCCTGCTCCATGGTCCGGGCCTCGAAGGCGCGCACCAGCTTGCGGCGCTCGGCCTTGTCGTTCGTCGCGCCCTGCCTGGCATAGAGGTCGTCGAGCTCGGGGTCGTTGAACTTGGGCGCGGCGATCGGCCATTTGTCCGCGGACAGGAACTTCGGCAGGCCGGTGGTCGGGTCGTCCGTGTAGTCGGTGTAGCTGTCCATGACGACGTCGAAATTGTCGCCGCCGATCGAGGCGTACCAGGCCGCCGTCTCGGCATCGTGGTTCTCGACCGTCACGCCGATCTGGCGCCATTGGTCGATCAGGTAGATGCCTGCGGTGATGTAGGGCTCGATGGCGCGGTTGAGGAGCTGGATCTTCAGATTCTCGGCACCCGCCTCCTTGAGCAGCCGCTTGGCCTCGGCGCGGTTCGCCGCCATGTCCTTGCCGAAGCCCGGCAGCTTCTCGAGCTCGGCTTCCGTCGCCGCCCACTGACCGCCCGGCATCATCACGCCGCCGATATCGCGCAGCACCGAGATGCGGCCGAGCGAGCGCGAAGCGCTCCAGCGGTCGATCGCCAGCGAGAGCGCCCGGCGCACACGCGGATCGTCGAAGGGCTTGCGCTTGGGATTGAAGCTGATGTCCTGATGGAGCAGCCAGCCCCCTTCCTGAACCTTGGCGGCCGCGCCCATGCCCTTGGTCAGGCGATCGCGCTCCGCCGGCGAGAAACCGCGGAACTCGGCCTGGACCTGCTTGCCGACCAGCGCGTTGACCGTCGCGGCCGGCGACATGGTGATGGCACGGAAACCGTCCAGGAACGGGTAGCCCTGACGGAAATACTTCTCGAAGCGTTTGCCCACCCAATGCGAGCCGGCGACGTGCTCGACGAACTCGAACGGCCCCGTGCCCATCACGTTGCGGATCGGCCAGGCAGGATCTTTCTCCAGCCGCGCGGCGCTGTAGATCGCGTTCCAGGGCGAGGCGGCGACCTCGTCGATGAAGGAGGAGGAGACCGCCGACATCTTGAAGATGACGGTCTGGGGATCCGGCGCATCGATGCTGGCGACCTTGCTGAGCGAAGCCTGCCGTGACGACACCACGCCCTTGGGCGGGTTGCGGATGCGCTCGTAGCTCGCCTTGACGTCGGCCGAGGTCATCGGCGTGCCGTCATGGAACAGCACGCCCGAGCGCAATTTGAAGGTGTGGGTCAGCCCGTCGGGAGCGCTGCTCCAGCTTTCGGCGAGATCGCCGACGATCTCGGGATAGGCGCCGCCCTTGTAGCGCAGCAGCGTCGAGTAATGCGGCGCCACCCGCTGCATGACCGCGAAGGTCTGCGAGCCGTGCAGGTCGTAGGTCGGCGGCTCGGCAGCGATGGCGAAGGACAGGATGCCGCCGCGCTTGGGCGTCTCCTGCGCGAAAGCCTGCGGCCCCGCAGCCATCAGCGCCATGCCCGCCGCGCCGGATTGCAGCACGGCCCGGCGGCTCGGCCGGAATGCGGATAGATCGGTCATGATGAGTCTCCTCCTCTTGTTTTCTTATGGTGGTCCGTCGTCGAAACCTCAGGTCTTCAGCCGGGGATCGAGCCAGTCGCGCAGCGCATCGCCGACCAGGTTGAAGCCGAACACGGCAAGGGAGATGGCGGCGCCCGGAAACAGGATCATCCAGGGCGCGGTCTGGTAGAAATTGGCGGAGTTGCCGGAGAGCATCAGGCCCCAGGCCGGCGTCGGCTCGTTGACGCCGAGGCCGAGGAAAGAGAGCGAGGCCTCGAGCAGGATCGCCTGCGCGATATAGGCCGTCAGCAGGATGAGATAGGGCCCGAGCACGTTCGGTGCCATGTGGCGCAGAATGATGCGGGCCGAGGAATAGCCGGCCGCGCGGGCCGCATCGACATAGGGCATCTCGCGGATCGACAGGCCCGCGGAGCGCACGACGCGCGCGGCGCGCGGGATGATCGGCACGGTGATGGCGCAGATCAGGTTGACGTCGATGCCGCCGACGCGGTTGCGGCCGACCATCGCCACCACCACCAGCGCGAGAACGATGATCGGGAAGGAGAGCAGGAGATCGATGCCGCGCTGGACGACCATGTCCCGCCAGCCGCCGTAATAGGCCGAGGCAAGCCCGATGATCGCCCCGATCGTGCAGCCGATGAAGGAGGAGATGAAGCCGATCGTCAGCGCCGTGCGCGCGCCGTACATGATGCGGGTGAGGATGTCGCGACCGAAGCTGTCGGTCCCGAAAGGGTGCGCCAATGACGGCGCCGCCAGCATCGCCTCGAAATCGATCGCGACCGGATCGTAGGGCGCGATGAAGTCGGCAAAGATCGCGGCCACCACCATCGTCAGGACGGCGACCAGCCCGGCGACGCCGAGCGGCTGGCTGACGGCGAAGTCGACGACCGGATTGTCGCGCCAGCGACGGCGGGCAGGGCTGGGCCGAAGGGCGGTCTGGCTGAGCGTCGTCACTGGTTCGTCACCCGCGGGTCGAGCACGCCGTAGAGCAGGTCGACGATCAGGTTCACGACGGCGAACATGACCGCGATCATCATCACGAGCGTCTGGATCAGAGTGAAATCGTTGCGCGTCACCGCCTCGACGAAGAGCCGGCCGATGCCGTTCAGGTTGAACACCTGCTCGGTCACCACGAGGCCGCCCATCAGGAAGGCGAATTCGAGCCCGATCACGGTGATGGCCGGCAGCAGCGCATTCGGCAGGGTGTGGCGCACGATCACCAGCCGCTCGAACACGCCCTTGGCCCGCGCCGTGCGGATATAGTCTTCCTGCAGCGCCTCCAGCACCGAGGAGCGCAGCATGCGCGCCACGACGGCGGCATAGCGGTAGCCCACGGCCAGGGCCGGCCAGATCAGTTGCGAGAGATTGGCGACCGGATCGGTGAAGAAGGGCGTGTAGGTCACCGGCGGCGACCAGTTGAACAGGCTCAGAAGTCCGAGGATGATCAGCATGCCGAGCCAGAACGAGGGCACGGCCAGGCCTGCGATGGTGACGATCCTGACGAGGTAGTCGATCCAGCTGTCTCTGAACAGCGCCGAGACGGTTCCGAGCGGCACCGCGATGAGCACCGCGACGATCGCCGCCATCACCGCGACCTGCATCGAGAGCCCCAGCCGGATGCCGATCTCGCGGGAGATCGGCTGGCCGGTCCACATCGAGGTGCCGTAATCGAAGGTGACGATACCCTTCATCCAGTCGCCGAACTGCACCACGAGCGGCTTGTCGAGACCGAGCCGGACACGCTCGCGCTCGATCACCTCCTGCGAGACGTTGCCGCCATCGGCGCGCAGCTTCACCTCCACGATGTCGCCGGGGATGACGCGCAGCAGGAAGAAGGTCAGCAGCGCCACCGTGAACAGCATCGGGATCATCAGGGCGACGCGCTTGACGATGTAACGCAGCATGACGGGCCCCCTCAGAGCTTGATGCAGGCGGCGAAATGGCCGGGGCGGACCTCCCGCAGGGGCGGCACGATGCCCGCGCATTCCGCCGTCGCCCGGGGGCAGCGCGTGTGATAGGTGCAGCCGCTCGGCGGGTTGAGCGGCGACGGAGGTTCCCCCTTCAGCACGCGCGCGGCCCGCCGTCTCTCGATCGTCGGGTCGGGCACCGGCGCGGCATCGAGCAGCGCCTGCGTGTAGGGGTGCAGCGGCTCGCGATAGAGATCGTCGCAATCGGCCGTCTCGACGACGCGGCCGAGATACATCACCACGATGCGCTGGGAGATGTGGCGGACGACGGCGAGGTCGTGGGCGATGAACAGGAAGGTCATGCCCAGCGAATTCTGCAGATCCGTCAGCAGATTCATGATCTGCGCCTGGACCGAGACGTCGAGCGCCGAGACCGGCTCGTCGCAGACGATGAAGCTCGGCTGCATCGCGAGCGCGCGGGCGATGCCGACGCGCTGGCGCTGCCCGCCCGACAGCTGGTGCGGATAGCGCGACGCCATCTCGGGAACGAGGCCGACGCGGCGCAGCAGCTCCGCGCTGTTCTCGTCCGCCTCGCGCCGGTTGCGGACCTTGCGATAGACGAGTTGCGGCTCGTTCAAGGTGTCGCCGATCGACATGCGCGGATTGAGCGAGCTGAACGGGTCCTGGAACACCACCTGCATCCGCAGGCGCAGCTTCCGCATCGCCTCGGCCGAGGCGGACGCGATATCGGTCCCCTCGAACAGCACCTCGCCGCTGGTCTGCGGCGTCAGTCTCAGGATCATCCGGCCGACGGTCGTCTTGCCGCAGCCGGATTCGCCGACCACCCCGAGCGTGGTCCCGCGCGGAACGTCGAAGGAGACATCGTCGACGGCGCGTACCAGCCCCTGGCGCCCCTGCCCGACCGGAACGTGGAAATCCTTGCGCAGCGCGCGAACCGACAGAAGCGGCGCCTCGCCATCGCTCGGCGCCGCCTCGGGCAGCGGGGGCGCCGCCGGTCGTGCCGCCAGCGCCTGCTCCAGCTTCGCATGGCGATGGCAGGCGCTGCGCTGCCCCTCGGCCAGGTCGAAGAGCGGCGGATCGTCCTCGCAGACGGCGGCGCGCAGGAAGCAGCGTTCGGCGAAGCGGCAGCCCGTCGGCGGGGCCAGCAGGTTGGGCGGCAGACCGTCGATGGTCTCGAGCAGGCCGGCACGGGGCCGGTCGAGCCGCGGCACCGAGCGCAGCAGACCCAGCGTGTAGGGATGGCGCGGCCGGGCGAAGAGCTGCTCCGCGGTGCCCTCTTCCACGACGCGCCCGGCATACATCACCGTCAGCCGGTCGGCGTAGCGGGCGACGATGCCGAGATTGTGCGTGATGATCACCAGCGCGATGCCGAGCTTCTGCGACAGCTCCTTCATCAGCTCCAGGACTTGGGCCTGGATGGTGACGTCGAGCGCCGTGGTCGGCTCGTCGGCGATGATCAGCTTGGGATTGCAGGTGAGCGCGATCGCGATCATCACGCGCTGGCGCATGCCGCCGGAGAACTGATGCGGATACTGGTCGAGCCGCCGCGCCGCATCGGCGATGCCGACCAGCCCGAGCAGCTCGATGGAACGCTCGCGCGCCTCCTGCGCATTCATGCCGAGATGGATCCTGAGCGGCTCGGCGAGCTGCGTCCCGATCGAGAGCACCGGATTCAGGCTCGTCATCGGCTCCTGGAAGACCATGGCGATGTCGCGCCCGCGGAGCTCGCGCAACTGCGACGTCGACAGCTTGGTCAGGTCGCGGTCCCCGAACATGATCCGGCCGCCGGCCACCCGCCCCGCGGGCTTGGCCAGAAGGCCCATCACGGCCAGGGCCGAGACGGATTTCCCGCAGCCCGATTCGCCGACGATCGCCATCGTCTCGCCGGGGTAGACGTTCCAGCTCACGCCATCGACGGCACGGACGAGGCCGCGCGACGTGTCGAACTCGACCCGCAGGTCTTCGACGGACAGAAGCGGGCTCCGGGCCGATGGCCGAGCCGCCACCTGCCCTGCGATCTCGAGCGTGTTCAGCAAACCCGCCACCCTCCGGCCATGACGGAAAGGGCCGCGAGATCTTGCGCACCGACGGTAGACGGAATTCGGGTGTGGTTTGTCCGCACGCGTTCCTCTGCCCTAGCTTCGAGGCGCTCTAACCGACTGGCGCCTCTTGTTTTTCATTATTTTTGTCAAGAATGTAAAATGCATTATATAAGATGAATTCGCCTCCGACAAGCGGACTCGCGATCCCATGGTCGCCGAGCCGATCCCCGGAACTGCCGCGGGTTGGAAACGATGATCGGCGGCACGAAAGGGCAACGCCCCCGAAACGACGTGGTGAGTGCCCGAAACACGGGCCGATGGGAGAGAATGCAGGCATGGACAAGGTTCTTATCGTCACCGGCGGCAGCCGGGGGATCGGCGCGGCCACCGCGAAGCTGGCGGCCGAGCGCGGCTGGAGCGTCATGACGACCTATCTGGAGCGGCGCGAGCCGGCCGAAGGCGTGGTGCAGGCGATCCTTGCCGCCGGCGGCAAGGCCGCCACCCTGCAGGCGGACACCTCCAGGCCGGAGGACGTCCGCAAGCTCTTCGACGAGACGGAGAAGCGTTTCGGCCGCGTGACCGGCCTGGTCAACAATGCCGGCATGAATGGCGGTCCGTCGAGCCTGATCGATACCCCGGTCGAAGAGCTGCGCCGCCTGATCGACACCAACATCTTCGGCTGCATGCTCTGCGCCCGCGAAGCGGTCACCCGCATGGCCAGGAGCCGCGGCGGACAGGGCGGGGCGATCGTCAATCTGGGCTCGGTCTCGGCCCGGCTCGGCAGTGCCGGCGAGCGCGTGCACTATTCCGCCTCGAAGGGGGCGATCCTGAGCTTCACCCAGGGGCTGGGCCGGGAAGCGATCAAGGAAGGGGTGCGGGTCAACTGCGTCAGCCCCGGCCTCACCGAAACCGAGATGAACCCGACCGCGCGCATCGAGCGCATCCTGCCCGTCGTGCCGATCGGCCGCGTCGCGCAGCCGATCGAGATCGCGCAAGTGATCCTTTTCCTGCTCTCGGACGAGGCTTCCTACGTCACCGGCACGGAAGTGACGGTTTCCGGCGGGCGCTGAACCGCGCTGCGGCCCGGTCCCACGCAGGCGTACCTATTCGGCGATCTTGTCGGGGCCGGGAACGATGCGCGGGATTTCGAGCGCATCGGCGGTTCGGACGTACCAGTTGCCCTGCATGCGACCGAGCAGCCGCAGCCGGGGCGTGTCGATATGATAGCGCACAGCGTCGCGCACCGCCTCGTCGACCACATGCATCAGCACGATACGGCCGAGCACCAGGGAGCGATGCGGGCCCAGCTCGACGATCTGCAGCAGCTTGCACTCGAACGAAACCGGGCTGCCGCCGATACGCGGCGCCCTGACCATCTCGGATGGCACCGCCTCCAGCCCGGCCTCCGCGAACTCGTCGACTTCGGGCCGGAACTCGGCGGCGGTGATGTTCATCTCCGCCGCCTGGTGCTCGGCGACCATATTGACGACGAAGTCGCCCGTCTCCCGGATGTTGCGGCCGGTATCCTTGCGGTCGCCGGGGCGGCGGTCGTTGATCGCGAAGCCGAGAACGGGCGGGTCCTCGCCGAAAGCGTTGAAGAAGGAGAACGGACCGGCATTCGGCCGGCCCTCCGCGTCGCAGCTCGAGACCCAGGCGATCGGCCGCGGCACCACCGTCGAGGAAATCAGCTTGTAGCGTTCGATCGGGCTGAGCGTCGAGAAATCGAACTTCATGGTATCCTTCACCTGTAAATCATTTGCCGGCACAATTTCGTAACCGCCGGACGCATTTGGCGCCGGCAGATGCGATATCCCGTCCGACACCGCGCCGATCGGCGGAGGCGAAGCACCCCCGGAAGGCCCTTCCCGCGAAAGAGGCTAGATCATCGCGCATCCTTTCGGACGCGGTAACGATGATCGATCTCATTGCTGGTGCATCGGACTTCTCCGAAAAGTGGATTCCACTTTTCAGTCCGATGCTTTAGTCGATCAGCCTCTCCAGCAAAGCGTTGAAGGCTTCCGGCCTCTCATAGGCGACCCAGTGCCCGGCATCTTGCACGAGATTGAAGGAGACGTCCGGCCGGATCTCCCTGAGCAGCGCCTCGCGCTCGGCGAAGCGGCCGCTGGCGACGACATCCTTGTCCCCCCAGATCGCATTCAGCCGCCCCGGCCGCGATTGCCTGAGGGCATCGGTCAGCGAGGGCGAGTTGGCGAAGCGGCGGCTCTTCACCCGCGCGAGCCCGACATTGCGCGCCTGGATATCGATGGCGAGCGCGTCGATCCGGCTCTCGTCGGCGATCATCAGCATGGCGAGGTTGGCCCGGTTGGCCTCCCGCCGCGCAGCCTCCGACATCTCGCCATCGGTCCTTTGCAGCACGATGTTGCTGCGCGGCAGGCCGAGCGCGCCCGGCCCCACGACCGTCAGCGAGGCGAGGCCACGGGAAAATTGCGCGGCGACATGGCCGGCGATGAGCGCGCCGAAGGAGAAGCCGACCAGATCGACCTCCTGCCCGGCCGGAATCAGTTCCTCCATTCCGGCGGCGACCGTCTTGCCGATCCCCGCGGGCGTCGGATCGGCGGCTTCGTCCGACTCGCCGAGACCCGGGATATCGGGCACGTAGAGCCGGTGCGAGCGCTGGAAATACGGAATGTTCCGGACCCAGTGCTGCCAGGAGCCGTAGCCGCCGTGCAGCAGCACCAGCGGGCGCCCGGAACCCCAGATGCGCCAGACCATCCGCCCGGCGCCGCAGGCGGTTTCGGCGCGAGCGGCCGTCGCGTCGAGGCGCTCCAGAATGTCGGCCGGCAGGGCCTCGATGATCGAAGAAACCATGCGTCGGCCGGCTCAGGCCGCCACGAATTTCGGCAAGGTGAGATGGTCCGACACCGCGTCGAAGGCGACGCGCAGCGGCAGGCCCTCCCGCGCATTCTCCGGCCTCGGGCCGAGGAAATTGCTCATCAGCAGCGGCCCTTCCTCCAGCGCGACGAGGCAGACATCGTAAGGCAACTGCGACTGCAGCACGTCCCAATAGGCACGGTGGAACGTCACCCAGGAAATCAAAGTGGCCTTGCCGCTGACGACCTCCCAGTCCTGTTCCTCCGAAAGACAGGACGGGCAGACCGGGCTCGGCGGGAAGTGCCGGTCGCCGCAGTCGCGGCAGCATTGCACCGAGAGCCGATGCTCGCGGGCGTTCTGCCAGAACGGCTCCATCAGCGGATCGCCGTCCGGAAGCGGGGTACCGTAGCTCATCGATGCCTCCTTCAGGCCCGCGTATAGATGATCGAGCGCGTGCACGGCGTGGTCGCGACATAATGCACGACCTCGCAATCGGACACCTGGCGGATGCCACATTCGCCGCGCAGCTGGCGCACCGCCTCGATGTTCAGCGCCCAGCCCTGCATGTAGGAATTGGAAAGGTGGCCGCCGTCGGTATTGGTCGGCAGCGCGCCGCCGAGCCCGAGGCGGCCGCCCTCGACGAAGGCCCCGCTCTCGCCGCGCTTGCAGTAGCCGAAGCCTTCCAGGCTGAAGAGCACGGTCGGGCTGAAATTGTCGTAGCACATCAGCGCGTCGACATCGTCCGGTCCGACGCCGGCCATCTCATAGACCTGGCGCGACGTGTCCTGCGCCTCGGTGAACCACATGTCGGGATCGAAATTCGCCACGGCCGAGCGGCGGAAGGCGTCGCGCCCGCCGGCCCCGGTGATCAGCACCGGCGGCTTGCGCAGGTCCCTGGCCCGCTCGGCGCTGGTCAGGATCATGCAGACCGCGCCATCGTTGATCAGGCAGTAGTCCAGAAGCCGCAGCGGCTCGGCGATAGGGCGAGCCTCCTCATGGTCGTCGATGGTCATCGGCTTCTTCATCACCGCGTCCGGGTTGAGGATCGCGTGCTGACGGAAGGCGACGGAGACCTCGGCGAGCTGGCGCGTCGTCGTGCCGTAGCGCTGCATGTGCATCCGGAACATCATCGCATGCGCCGCGCCCGGCGAGGTGAAGCCCCAAGGGTCCCAGACGCTGGCGGAATCGTCACCGCCATAGTTCATCCGGCGCGACCGGCCGATATTGGTGTAAATCAGCGCGACATAGTCGGCGGCACCGCTTTCGATCGCGAGCATCGCCTCGATGATCGCCATGCCGGACATGCGGCCATGGCCCGGCAGCGCGAGCGTCCAGCGCGGATCGAGGCCGAGCACCTCGCCCATCCGGGCGTAATAGGGAACGCGGCAGGTCACCAGCCCGTCGATCTCGTGCTTTTCCAGGCCGCTATCGGCCAGCGCCGCCTTGAAGGCGTCGGCGCCGAGCGCATAGTCGCTCTTGTGCGGGAAATTGCCGTAGGGCGTGTTGCCGACGCCGACGACGGCGACCTTGTTCCTGAGATGGTTCATCGAAGTCATGGCATCGTCCGGGAGGATGGCCCGCGCCGCGTGGCGGCGGAGAAGGCGGTTTCGGTCGTGTCCGGGTTCAGGGATATTGCGCGCCGCGCTGCCCGACATAGACGGCGTAGACGCTCGAGGCGCAGGCGATGAACAGCCGGTTGCGCTTGGGGCCGCCGAAGGTGAGGTTCACGCATTGCTCCGGCAGGCGGATCTTGCCGATCAGCGCCCCGTCGGGCGCATAGCATTGGACCCCGTCTCCGGCGCTCGTCCAGACATTGCCGTCGGCATCGACGCGGAAGCCGTCCGAGATGCCGGGCTCGATCACCGCGAAGACGCGCGGATCGGCGAGCTTCCGGCCGTCGACGACATCCCAGGCCATGATGTGGTGATGACCTTCGGGGTCATGGGTGATCGAGGTGTCGGCGATGTAGAGGATGCTCTCGTCGGGAGAGAAGGCGAGGCCGTTCGGCTTGACCATCGCGGCCGTGGCGGATTCGAGCTCCCCCGTCGCCGGGTCGAGCCGGAAGACATGGTTGGCCCCGAGCTCGCCTTCGCCGCGATGGCCGGTGTAGTCGCTGAGGATGCCGTAGTCGGGATCGGTGAACCAGACCGTATCGTCGGATTTCACCACCACGTCGTTGGGCGAATTCAGGCGCTTGCCCTGGAAGCGATCGGCCAGGACGGTGATGCTGCCGTCCGGCTCGGTGCGGGTGACGCGCCGCGCGCCATGCTCGCAGGTGACGAGTCGGCCCTGCCGGTCGCGCGTATTGCCGTTGGCATGGTTGGACGGCGAGCGGAAGACGCTGACGCCGCCGCCATCGACCCAGCGCAGCATGCGATTATTGGGGATGTCGCTCCAGAGATAATAGTCGCCATCGGCGAAGTAGACGGGCCCCTCGGACCAGCGCATGCCGGAATGGATCAGCTCCACCCGCGCATTGGCGACGATGGCCGATCTGAAGCGCTTGTGGTCGAGGATCTCGAATTCGGGACTCATTCTGGCGTTTCCATTGGCAGGGCGACCCGATTCCGTCTCCGATGCGAGGCCGCATGACGGATGCAGACGGCAAGCCATGGCACCGGCCGGAACCTCGCCACGAAGCCTGTCGGGCTTTATTTTATAGGATGCATTCTATTTGTGACGAGCACGCTGTCAAGCGCGCGAGCCGCCGGGAGCGCCTCTCGCAATGCCACCGTCCTCGCGGCAGGAAGATCAGCGGATGAACGGCGCCAGCGCCTTCATCCAGACCGTGATGGCGACCGCTCCACCGTCCGGGGAGCCGAGTGCGCGAGCGCCGAGATAGCTCGCCCGGCCGAGCTTCGGCATCATCGACGCCGTTGCGGAAGCGCCCGCTTCCGCGGCTGCCACGGCAGCCGCCCAGGCTTCGGCGATCGGCTTCCCGCCCTGCCGTGCAGCCATCCAGGCGGAGAGCGCGGGGTCGAGCGCATCGAGCATCGTGCGATCGCCGGGCCTGGCACCGCCGACTTCGCCGACACTGGCGACGGCGGCCGCGAAAGCCTCGTCCCAGGACCCGACATCAGGCTGCGGCTGATCCGTGAGACGGCCAGCCGCACGCAGCAGAGCCGTCGCATAGAACGGGCCGGAACTGCCGGCGATGTTGCGCCGCAAGCCGTCCCCCACGGCCGAGAGCGCCGTGGCCGGCGTCGCCCAGGCGCTCTCGGGCAGGGCGCGAATGGCGGCGGCGCCGCGCATCATGCTCGCGCCGAGATCGCCGTCGCCGGCTCTGGCGTCGAGATCGGTGAGATGCGCCTCGGCCGCCTCGAAGGCCGCGGCGACGGCAAGCGCCGCCTGCTTCAGCATGGCGGCCAAAGGACCGGGCACGACCGCCTCGATCGCGGCCGCGGCCGGGCGCGACGCCGTCGCGACGCGCCGCTCGGCCCCGATCAGGCCCGAACCCCGCCAGGCGGGAGCGCTGGCAGGCGCCTCGAGCAGACCGAGGCGTTCCTCGCCCAGCCGCAGAACCGAGAGCGAGCAGCCCGGCATCTCCAGCGCGGTCAGGAAGTCGCCGGCCTGCGCCCAGGCGACGGCGATGCCCTTGCCGCGCAGATGAGCCAGCGCCCGGCGGGCCACGATGGCAAGCTCCATCGGCGGGGTCGCGCCGAGCCCGTTGACCAGCAGTGCCACCCGCGCCCCTGCCCCCAGGGCGCGATCGCGGATGATCGCGTCGAGCATGATGTCGACCAGCTCGTCGACCGGCTTCATCGCCGTGCGCTCGACGCCCTTCTCGCCATGGATGCCGAGGCCGAGCTCGATCTCGGCCTCGCCCAGCTCGAAACCCGGCTTTCCGGCCGAAGGCACGGTGCAGGCGCCGAGCGCGACACCCATGCTGCCGAGATCGGCGGCGGCGGCGCGCGCCAGCTCCGCGACCTCCGTCACGCTGCGCCCCGCCTCGGCCGCGGCGCCCGCCACCTTGTGGATCAGCACCGTGCCGGCGATGCCGCGTCGGCGCTCGGGCTCGACGAGCCCCTGCAAAGCGACATCGTCCGCCACGACGACGACCTCGGCGGGAATGCCTTCCTGCTTCGCGAGCTCGGCGGCGAGGCCGAAATTCAGCCTGTCGCCGGTGTAGTTCTTGACGATCAGGACCACGCCGGCCGGGCCCGCGGCCGCGCGGATCGCCGCCAGGATCGCATCGACGCTGGGCGAGGTGAAGACGTCGCCGGCCACCGCCGCCGTCAGCAACCCGGGCCCGACATAGCCGGCATGGGCCGGCTCATGGCCGCTGCCGCCGCCGGAGATGACAGCGACGCGGCGTTCGCCCGGTGACGGAAGATCGGCCCGGACGATAACGTCCTCGCTGTCCAGAAGCGCCTGCCCGGGAAAGAGATCCGCCTGCCCCTCCAGCATCTCGCGGACGATATTGCGCGGATTGTTGATCAGCTTCTTCATGAAGACCTCCACGGGGCCGGCACAGCCGACCCGAACCATGCCGATTTGGCGACCATGGGCAAGGGCGGAGCACGCTCCGCCGCCACGCGGCGAGCCGCGGAACGCCCGGAAGCTGTCGACATTCCGGACTGTTCGCGAGAGGCGCGACGGGGAACCGGATCAACCGTCCTGACGGCCCGACGCCTCGTAGGACTGCTCGAAGGCCGCGATCTCTCCCGCCAGGCCGAGCGTGTAGCCGAGCTCGTCGATGCCGTTGACCAGACAATGCTTGGCGAAGGGATCGATGGCGAAGGCGTGGCTGGCCCCGTCCGGCAAGGTCACCGTCTGGGCCGGAAGATCGACCGCCACCGACGCGCCGGGATGGGCGAGCAGCCCGGTCAGCAACCCGGTCACGACATCCTCGGGCAGGACGATTGGCAGCAGGCCGTTCTTCAGGCTGTTGCTGGCGAAGATATCGCCGAAGCTCGGAGCGATCACGGCGCGCATCCCGTAGTCGTAAAGCGCCCAGACCGCGTGCTCGCGCGAGGAACCGCAGCCGAAATTGCGCTCGGCCACGACGATCTTCGCCGACGCATAGGCCTGCTGATTGAACGGCAGCTCCGGCGCCGGCATACCGTCCCTGCCGAGACGGCTGTCGGCGAAGAGATAATTGCCGAAATCGTCCGAGCGCGGCTTCTGCAGATAGCGCGCCGGGATGATCTGGTCGGTGTCGCAGTTGACCTGCGCGATCGGCAGGGCCACGGCCTCGAGACGGTCGAAACGTTCCATGATCAGCCCTTCGCCATCAGCCGGCGGACATCGCTCAGCCGCCCCGTCACGGCCGCGGCCGCTGCCATCGCCGGGCTCATCAGATGCGTCCGGGCGCCGGGCCCCTGCCGGCCGACGAAGTTGCGGTTCGAGGTCGAGGCGCAGCGCTCGCCCGGCGCGACCGTGTCGCCATTGGTGGACAGGCACATCGAGCAGCCGGCGAAGCGCCATTCGAAGCCGGCCCGGACGAAGACCTTGTCGAGACCTTCCGCCTCGGCCTGCGCCCTGACGAGCCCCGAACCCGGCACGACCCAGGCCTCGACGCCCGCGGCGACCTGGCGGCCATGCACCACCGCAGCGGCCGCACGCAGATCCTCGATGCGCCCATTGGTGCAGGAGCCGATGAAGACCCGGTCGATCGCCACCTCCTCCAGCGCCGTGCCCGGGCTCAACCCCATATAGGCCAGCGCGCGGCCCATCGCCTCGCGCCGCTCCGCCGTCGCGGCGGAGGCCGGATCGGGCACGCGGCCATCGATCGGAGAAGCATCCTCGGGCGTGGTGCCCCAGGTCACCATCGGTGCGATGGCGCTGGCGTCGAGCACGACTTCGCGGCTGAAGACCGCGCCGGGATCGGAATGCAGGCCGCGCCATTGCGCCACGGCCCGGTCCCAATCCGCACCTTGCGGCGCGTGGGGACGCCCCGCGAGATAGGCGAAAGTCGTTTCGTCGGGCGCGATGACGCCGGCCCGTCCGCCGGCCTCGATCGTCATGTTGCAGATGGTCAGCCGCCCTTCCATCGAGAGCGCGGCAATGGTCGAACCGGCATATTCGATGGCGTGCCCGGCCGCGCCCGCGACCCCGATCTTGGCGATCAGCGCGAGCACCACGTCCTTGGCGGCGACGCCTTCGGGCAATCTCCCTTCGATCAGGACGCGCATCCATTGCGGCTTGCGCTGCCAGAGCGACTGCGTCGCCAGCACATGCCCGACCTCGGTGGCTCCGATGCCGAAGGCCAGCGCCCCGAAAGCGCCATGCGTCGAGGTGTGGCTGTCGGCGCAGACGATGGTCATGCCCGGCAGGCTCAGCCCCTGCTCGGGCCCGACGACATGCACGATTCCCTGCCGCGGGTCGCCGAGCCCGAACATCTCGATGCCGGCCTCCCCCGCATCGCGCGTCAAGGCCTCGATCATGGTGCGCCGCTCGGGGTGGTTCACCGCCGACATGTCGCGGCTATGGGTCGGTACGTAATGGTCGGCCGTGCCGAAGGTCCGCGTCGGGGCATGGGGTTTCAGCCCGCGCGCACGCAGGATCTCGAAGGCCGGGGCCGTCACGTCATGGATGAAATGCCGGTCGATGAAAAGCAGGTCCTGGCCGTCCTCCCGCGCCAGAATCCGGTGCCGATCCCAGATCTTGTCGAGGAGCGTCCGGGGCTCATGATCCGCTGCGTCGTCCACAATCCTGCCCTCCGGATTCCCGCCGCATCGCACCGGAAGGCGGAGGCCGCCTTTCCGAGAACGCGATGCGGCGTCGATGCCCTGTGTCGACAGGCTGGAACAATGTTCCAGTCGGCACCATGACAGAGCCCCTTGAAAGATTGCATCATGCATGAAATCTTGGAGACTGAAACGGCTTTTTGAGAAACGACCTCCGAACGATCGGGGCTTCAGGCTCTTCTCTCCGCTCGCCGGGTCGCTTGAGGGAGCCTCTCCAGAGCTTGACAGGGCTCTTTGGGAATTCTTAAAGTGTCGACACAATATGCGTTTACCCGCCCGGAGGCCAAGCCGCGCGGCAGGCGCCGAAGCTCCGAACCGGCGGCGAGTTGCGGGAAGCGGCATGGCTCCGCCGAAGCCGCCGCAGAATAGCCCTCCCATTCCGGACATCCCGCCTTGCCTCAGTCCGCACATCCGAACCGCGACGCCCCGGACAAGAGCCCGACCGGCGCGCCGCCGCATCGGCCGGGTCCGCTGGCCGGCATCCGGGTTCTCGACATCGCCACCATGATCGCGGCACCGCTGGCCGGCTCGATCCTCGGCGATTACGGCGCCGACGTCGTCAAGATCGAGCTGCCGGGCGCGGGCGACACCGTGCGCAAGCTCGGCGAGCAGCGCGACGGCGTCGGCCTCTACTGGAAGACGCTGAGCCGCAACAAGCGCAGCGTCGCGCTCGATCTGCGCCGTCCGGAAGGGCAGGAGCTCTTCCTGCGCTGGCTGCCGCAATTCGACGTGCTGATCGAGAACTTCCGTCCCGGCACGCTCGATCGCTGGAATCTCGCTGAAGCCCGCCTGCGCGAGGTCAATCCCTCGCTGGTGATCCTGCGCGTCACCGGCTTCGGCCAGACCGGCCCCTACAGCACGCGGCAGGGTTTCGGCACGCTCGCCGAGACCATGAGCGGCGTCGCCTCGGTGCTCGTGCGCGACATGCGCGGCTTCCCGAAGGACCGGCCGGCGCTGACCTCCTTCCCGCTGGGGGATGTCTCGGCGGCGATGATGGCGGTCAACGGAACGCTCGCCGCCCTGGTCCAGCGCGAGCGCACCGGCAGGGGCGAGACGGTCGATCTCGCCATCTATGAATCGCTGCTCAAGTTCATGGAGATCGAGCTGCTGCAGCATGACGAGACCGCGCCGCCTTCGCCGAGCTTCGTCGAGGAGCGCTATGCCGATTCCGCTCCGCGCGGCATGTATCGCTGCAAGAACGACGAATGGATGGCCCTTTCGGGCAGCGCCCAGCCGGTCGCCGAACGCATCCTGACCCTGGTCGGCGGCGAGGAACTCGCCCGCGACCCGCGCTTCGCCAACAATGCGCTGCGGGTCCGCAACATCGCCGCGCTCGACGCCATCATCCAGGACTGGTGCGCACAATACGGCCGCGAGGAGGCGATCGCCCGCATGAGCGCGGCCGGCTGCGCGGCCGGGCCGGTCGAGACCGTCCGCACGCTCCTGTCCAATCCCCAGATCGTGGCGCGGGAGGCGGTCGTGACCGTTCCCGACCCCGATCTCGGGCCGCTCCGCATGACCGGCGTGATCCCCCGCTTCGAGGGACATGAGCGACAGCCGCCGAGGCCGGGGCCGACGATGGTCGGAGCCGACACCGCCGCCGTGCTGGCCGCCGATCTCGCTCTCTCCGCCGCGGAGCTCGCCGCGCTCGCCGCACGGGGCGCGATCGACCTCCCTCCTGATCCGCGAAAGGCCGCTCCGTGACCGACACCGCCATAGCCGCCCCCGCAACCCGCACGGAGAGCGGGCTCTTCTTCGAGGATTTCGCCGCCGGGCAGGTCTATCGCCATCCCTTCGGCCGCACCCTGACGGAGACGGACAATAGCTGGTTCTGCCTGCTCACCCTCGGCATGAACCAGGTCCATTTCAACGAGGATTATGCGAAGCGCACCCCCTTCGGAAAGGCGATCATGCCGAGCCCGCTGACGCTGGCGGTGGTCACGGGGCTCTCCACCATGGATTTCGGCCGGAACACCATGGCCAATCTCGGCTGGAAGGAGGTGACGCTGCCGCGCCCGGTCTTCGCCGGCGACACGCTCTATGCCCGCACCACGATCCTCGCCGCGCGCCCTTCCGCCAAGCGCCGCTCGGTCGGCATCGTCGACGTCAGCACCCAGGGCTACAATCAGGACGGCAAGGTGGTGCTCACCTTCCTGCGCACCATGATGGTCTACCGGCGCGGCCACTCCCCGGCCGCCCAGCTGCCGGACATCGCGCCGGACGCCTGACCCCGAACCCGTTCCGGACCATCGCGATGTCATCACCCTTGCTGGAATACGAGGTCACGGGCGACGATCGCCGCCTCGGCCTGCTGCTGCTGCACCCGCTCGGCGCCGATCTGCGCTACTGGGACGCCTGCATCGCGCAATGGCGCGGCAAGATCAGTTGCCTCGCGCCCAATCTGCGCCACCGCGTCGACGGGCAGAGGCCGCGGCCGGTCACCCTGGAAGAACAGGCTTCCGACCTCGAAGCGCTGCGCGCCGCGCTGGGCTTCGAGCGCGTGGTGCCTGTCGGCTCGGCGATCAGCACCATGGCCGCGGCCTGCTATGCCGCTCGCCATCCCGAGCGGACGGCCGCGCTGGTGCTCGCCAACGCGACCGCGCGCTCCCTGCCGCAGGCTGCGTCGATGCTCGCCGAGCGGGCGGAAGCCGTTCGCGCCGGCGGCATGGCCGCGATCCTGCCGCAGGCGGTGGAGCGCGCCTTCCTCAACCTGCCCAAGGACCGTCGCTATAACGCATACCTCGCCGCTTTCGGCCGGCAATCGGCGAACGACTACGCCTTCGCCTGCCTCGCCAGCGCGACCTTCGACGCCAGCGCGCTGCTGCCCGAGATCAGGTGCCCGAGTCTCGTCGTCGCCGGCGAGCATGACGTGCTTCTGCCACCCGCGCTCGGACAGGAAGCCGCCGCGCTGATTCCCGGCGCACGCTTCGAGATCATGCAAGGCGCGGCCCATTTCCTTCCCTACCAGCGCCCCGAGGCCTTTGCCGCGCTGGTCGACAGCTTCCTGGCCTCGACATCCCGATGAGGTAGCCCATGTCCAAGAAAGGCTTTCTGCTGGTGCTGATGCAGCCTCCGGCGGCGATGGAGGAGGAGTTCAACGCCTGGTACGACAGCGAGCACCTGCCGGAGCGCCTGGCCGTGCCCGGCGTCGAGACCGCGATCCGCTATTCCTCGATCGCGGGCGTGCCCGATTACCTGGCGATCTATGACCTGAGCGACAAAGCCGTGCTCGACAGCGAGGCCTATCTGCGGGTCGCCGGCGATCGCTCCAGCCCCTGGACCAAGCGCGTCACCGGGCGCACCCATGTCTACCGCTCGGTCGGCGACCAGGTCTATCCCGGCGACGCTCTGACGCCGATGGCCGCGCGCGTCACGATCGTCCGCTTCCGCGGCCTCGCCGCGTCCGACGAAGCCGGTGTCGTCGCCGCGATGCGGGCGGCCTTCGAGGACCGGCCCTCGACGATCGGCGTCCGGGTCTTCGCCTATCCGAACGGCGGAAAGGTCGACTATATCGGCTTCGTCTCCGCGGCCGTGCCGGACGACGCCCCCGTGGAGCCGCGTCTCTTCGCCGGCTTCTTCGGCGCGATCGACCTGTTCAACACCTACGTCCCGCGGCCGCGATAGCAGTCGGAGCGGCGCGACATCTTCCTCGTTTCACCGGCCATCGCGGAGGCGACCATGACCACAGACCAGATCGTCGAGCAGCACGGCCTCGCCTTCCGCTGCCGCATCGACGGGCCGGCCAGTGCCGATGCACCCTGGCTCGCCTTCAGCAATTCGCTGATGACCGATCTGACGCTGTGGGACGATCAGGTCGCGGCCTTGTCCGACCGCTATCGCATCCTGCGCTACGATCAGCGCGGCCATGGGTCGAGTTCGGTGCCGCCGGGGCCCTGCGACTTCGAGGCCCTAGCCGAGGATCTCGCCGGCCTGTTCGATGCCTTCGAGATCGGCAGCGCCGTCGTTGTCGGCGTATCGCTGGGCGGCATCACCGCGCTGCGCTTTGCCGGCCGCCATCCTTCGCGCGTCACGGCGCTGATGGCCTGCGACTGCACCGCCAAGGCTGTGCCCGGCGCCGGCGCCGCATGGGACGAGCGCATCGCGCTCGCGCAGGCGGGAGGCATGGCGGCGCTGGCCGGCCCGACGATCCAGCGCTGGTTTCGCCCGCACCATACGGATACGCCGGCCGCCCGACGCGTCCGGCGCATGGTCGAGACGACCCCGTTCGACGGCTTCGTCCGCGCGGCGGAGGCGCTGCGCGCCTTCGACTTCACAGGCGACCTCGCCGGCCTCTCATGTCCGGCCGCGATGCTGGCGGGCGCCGGGGACGGCGTCCTGCCCGCCGTCATGCAGCAGATGGCCGAGGCCGCGCCCGGCGCGACCTATGTCGAGATCCCCGATGCCGGGCACCTGCCCAATGCCGAGAACCCCACCGCCTTCAACCGCGAGCTCGCCGCGTTCCTGGAGCGCACCGACCCCTGAAGGGCGGCTTCAGGCCGCTTCGCGCAGGATCGCGCGAATGGCATCGGCGTCGATGTCCTTGTCCTCGCCGAGCGGCAACTGGCCCGCCTCGGCGATATGCGAGACGACCGCCTCGATATCGACCTCGGCCATGTCCGAGGTCCGGATCGGGCACCCCATCCTGGCAAAGAAATCCGCCGTCGCGGCGATCGCCTTCTCGGCCGCCACGGCCTCGTCCTCTTCCTCGATGCCCCAGACATTGCGGGCGTAGCGCACCAGCATCGGCAGCTTGTCCGCCGCCTTGTGGCGCAGCAGGCTCGGCATCACCATCGAGAGCGTGCGGGCATGATCGATGTCGTAGAGGGCGGTCAGCGCATGGCCGATCATATGGGTCGACCAGTCCTGCGGGACCCCGGAGCCGATCAGGCCGTTCAGGGCCTGGTTCGCCGCCCACATGACGTTCTCGCGCGCTTCGGGCGTATTCTTCTCGACCAGCACCGGGCCCCACTCGATCAGCACACGCAGGATCGTCTCGCTGAAGCCGAACTGCACCGGCGCGTTCACCGGCAGGGTGAGATATTGCTCGATGACATGGGTGAAGGCATCGACCGCGCCGTTCTCCAGTTGCCTGCGGCTGAGGCTCGCCATCGTCGTCGGATCGAGCACCGCGAAGCGCGGGCGCGCGCCGTCCTGCGCGAAAGGCAGCTTGAGATGGCGGCTCTTGTTCGAGATCACCGAAACGGGGTTGCTCTCCGAGCCGGTGGCCGGCAGCGTCAGCACGGCGCCGACCGGCAGGATCGTGGTGACCGCACCGCCCCTGGCCAGATGCTCCCAGGGGTCCGTCACGTCGAGCGGCACGACATAGGCGAGGAACTTGGCCGCATCCACGACCGACCCGCCGCCGACGCCCAGCACCCAGTTGCAGCCCTTCTCGCGCACCAGCGCGGCCGCCTTCATGATCGTCTCGTAGACCGGATTGGGCTCGATGCCGCCGAACTCGACGACCTCGACATGGGAGAGCGCCTTCGTCACCTGATCATGGACGCCATTGGCCTTGATGCTGCCGCCGCCATAGAGCAGCAGCACGCGAGCGCCGGCCGGGACGAGCGTGGCGAGCCCGGCGATCTGCCCGGCGCCGAACAGGATTTCCGTGGGGTTGTTCAGGCGAAAACTGATCATGGCTTTTCCCTTTCAAGCGTCCGCTGCCGTTCTCACCGATCCGGTTTCAGCAGGCGGATCGGCGCCCCGTCCAGGAACGCCAGGACGTTCTCGACACCCTGTCCGTAGAATTCGGCGAAGGTCTCGCGCGTGCCGTAACCCAGATGCGGCGTCAGCACGGTGTTCGGAAGCCGCCGCAGCGGATGGTCCGAAGGCAGCGGCTCGCGATCGAAGACGTCGAGCGCCGCCACCAGCCGGCCGGCCTCGAGCGCCGCGATCAGCGCGGCCTCGTCGACCAGCGGTCCGCGTGAGGTATTGACGAGGATCGCGCCGCTCTTCATCAGGTCGAGCTCGCGGCTCCCCAGCAGGCCGCGCGTGCGATCCGACAGCACGATATGCAGGCTGACCACATCCGCCTGGGCCAGAAGCTCATCCTTGCTGCGAAGCCGCGCGCCGGCTGCGGCGGCGCGGGTCTCGGTGAGATTCGGGCTCCAGGCCAGGACTTCCATTCCGAGCGCCTGGCCGTAGCGGGCCATATGCGAGCCGATCCGCCCGAGCCCGATCAGGCCGAGCTTCTTGCCGGCAAGCACCGGCCCTGCGGAGACGCCCTCCTGGAAGGAGCCGGAGCGGATGGCCGCATCGCCGCGCGGAATGTTGCGCGCCGCGGCCAGCATCAGCCCGAGCCCGAGCTCGGCCGTGCCGTTCCCGGTTTCGCTGCCGCTGGTACAGGTCAGCGTGATGCCGCGCGCCGCCATGCCCGCGAGGTCGATCGTCGCGCCGCGCCGGCCGGTCATCGCGAACAGCTTGAGTTTCGGCAGCCGCGCCACCAGCGAGGGCGGAAAGGCTGTGCGCTCGCGCATCGCCATGACGACATCGAAATCGGCCAGCTTCGCCGCTGCCTCGTCCTCGCCGGCGAAGGCCTCGTGAAAGAACACCACTTCGGCGCGGGCCTGGAGTGCGCTCCAATCCGCGCTGGCCTCGGCGATGCGCTGCCAATCGTCCAGAACGGCGACCTTCATGATCGTTTCCTCGATTCGATTGCTGCCCGGCGCCGCCTCGGCATCCGGAGGCAGGCCTCGTTTTGCCCTCACTCCTTCAGAACGCCGTTGTGCTGCCCGAGCGCCGGAGCACCAGAACGCGCGCGCGGGCGCCTGCCGTCAAACGACAGCGGCATGCCGACGAGTCCGATGCCGTCGGACGAGGACTTTACAACCATGTCCAGAGCCTGCGTCTGCGGGTGCCCGGCGACCTGGGCGATGTCCAGGAGCGGCGCATTGGGAACGCCCGCCTCGTCGAGACGCTGGCCGAGCGCTTCCACGGAAAAGCCGGCCGTTGCCGCCGCGATCCGGGGGATCAGCCGGTCGCGATTGACGACACGGGCGGCGTTGGTCGCGAAATCGGGATCGGCGGCGAGGTCCGGCAGGTCCAGCGCCCGGCACAGCTTGCGGAACAGGTTGTCGTTGCCTGCCGCGATCATCAGCCAGCCATCCGACGTCTCGAAGGCCTGATAGGGCACGATCTCCGCCGTGCCCGAGCCGAACGGCTTGCGCACCTCGCCGGATGCGGCATAGCCCGCGAGCGGCACCGTCATCCAGGCCAGGCCCGTCTCATAGAGCGAGGTCGAGACCACCCGTCCCTCGCCGGTCTCCCGGCGGGCGATGAGACCGGCGAGCAGGCCGATGACGCTCCACATACCCGAGCCCATGTCGACCAAGGACACGCCGACGCGCACCGGCGGCCGGCCGCCCTCGCCCGTCACGCTCATGATGCCGGTCGAGGCCTGCGCCAGCGGGTCGTAGCCCGGCTTGGCGGCCAGCGGCCCCGTCGCGCCGAAGGCCCCTATATCGCACCAGATCAGCCCGGGCTTCCGGTCGCGCAACGCCTCCGCCGTCAGGCCGAACCTGTCGAGGATGCCCGGCCTCAGATTCTGGATCACGGCATCGGCCTCGGCCAGGATGAAGTCCTTCAGCGCCCCGACCTCGGCCTCATCGCGGAAATCGACGCTCACGCCTTCCTTGCCGCGGTTCAGCGCGTGGAACGCCGTCGCGGCCCCGTTCCAGAACGGCGGCCCCCAGCCGCGCGCATAGTCGCCCGAGCCCGGATTCTCCACCTTGACCACCCGCGCGCCGAGATCCGCCAGGATCAGTCCCGCATAGGGAGCCGCGACGCTGTGACCGAGCTCGACGACCGTGACACCGCTCAGCGGCCTCTCGGCGAGCACCGAGGAATCCGGCCGGTTCGATGACTGGGTATCTGTCATGGGCACCTTGCAGGGCTGAGGCGGCCGAAACTGCAGGCAGGGGCTCGCGCGGCCGTGCGTCGACCGGCCCGGCCGCCGGGAGAGGTGCGGATCGGCTGGCGAACCCTGTTCCATCCATAACCGGCCGCCGAGCGCCAGCCGCTCGACGCAGCCACCGCCGCTTCGCATCCCAGTGCCGCCAGAGCTTGCCTCCCTATCAATCTCGCCTCTATTTTTATATAATGCATTATATGTAAAACTATGTTCGAAAGGGCCGTTTTGTCAAACGAACGCCGCGACCCGACGACGGGAGGAATCATGAAGAAGCTGCTCAACGAGCCGAACGCCTATGTCGACGAGATGCTGGAAGGGCTCTGCGCCGCTCATCCGCAATATTTCCACCGGCTCGGCGAGGCCGGCCGGGTGGTCGCGCGGACCGACGGCCCCGTCGCCGGCAAGGTCGGCATCGTCTCGGGCGGCGGCTCCGGCCATCTGCCGCTCTTCACCGGCTATGTCGGCCGCGGGCTGATCGACAGCTGCGCCATCGGCAATGTCTTTGCCGGACCCAGCGTCGACGACTGCATCGAGGCGATGCGGGCAGCCGATGGCGGCGCCGGCATCCTGCGCCTCTACGGCAATTATGGCGGCGACCGCATGAACTTCGACATGGCCGGCGAGATGCTGGAGATGGAGGGCGTCGAATCGACGACCGTGCTGGGCGCCGACGACGTCGCCAGCGCGGGCGCGGCGGAAAAGCACAAGCGGCGCGGCGTCGCCGGGCTGATCTATCTCTACAAGATCGCAGGAGCCAGGGCAGACCGGCCGGGCGCCACCCTGCGCGAGGTCGCGGCAGCGGCCGAGAAGGCCGGCCGGGGTTGCGCCACCACGGGCGTCGCGCTCGGCCCCTGCATCGTGCCGGAAGCCGGCAAGCCGACCTTCACCCTCGCCGAGAACGAGATCGAGATGGGGATGGGCATCCATGGCGAGCCCGGCGTCTGGCGCGGCCCGCTCAAGCCCGCCGATGCGCTCGCCGGCGAAATGCTGGAGATGGTCGGAGCCGATCTCGGCCTCGGCCGGGGCGAACGCGTCTCGGTCCTGGTCAACTCGCTGGGCGCGACGCCGCACGAGGAACTCTACATCCTCTACCGCCATGTGGCGCGCGAACTCGCCGTCAAGGGCGTCACGATCGTGCGGCCCCTCATCGGACGCTACGTGACCTCGATGGAGATGGCCGGCGCTTCGCTCACCGTGCTGAGACTCGACTCGGAGCTGGAGGCCCTGCTGGGCGCCCCCGCCGACTGCCCGTTCTGGAGCGTGCCATGAGCACGGATTCCCGCATGCTGGTCGAGGCGCTGGGACGCTGGGCGGACCGCATGGAGCTTGCGGCGCCCGAGCTCAACGCTCTCGACGGACAGCTCGGCGATGGCGATCTCGGCGCCACGCTCTCCAAATGCGCCGCCAATATCCGCAAGGCGATCGCGCCACCGCCCGCCGATGTTCCCGGCATCTTCAAGGCCTGCGCCATCGCCTGCACCAAGGCTTCGGGCTCGAGCCTGGGCACGCTGCTGGCGGTGGCGTTCATGACGCTGACGAAGGAAACCGCAGGCAAGAGCCAGATCGGCGATACGGAATGGCCGGGCCTGCTGGCGGCGGTGCGCGACGCCCTCTCGGCGCGCGGCGGCGCCAGGCTCGGCGACAAGACGGTGCTCGATGCGATCGAGGCCGTCCGGCTCGGGCTGGAGGAAGCCGGGCCTGAAGGCCGGTTGCCGGCGGCGAAGGCCGCGCTGGAGGCCGCGATCGCCGATTTCCGCGAGCGCGAGAACAGAATCGGGCGGGCACGCATCTTCGCCGAAAGATCGCGCGGACTCGACGATCCCGGCATGATCGCGGCCCGCCATATGCTGGAGAGCGTCGGGTGATCTCGAAGGCGGGGCGGCCGCATTGCATTGTGCAAACGCGATTGCCCTTCCAATCGCCAGATGACATGGTCCGCCAGACTCAGCCTTCCGTCGGGATTCGACGCGGGCTACGACCTTAGCGAGCATACCCATGACATTCGAGACCAAGCAGGACTGGGTCAGCGACATCCTCCGCGAACGCATCATCGTCGGCTATTACGATCGCGGAGCGAAGCTCAAGCAGGCCGAGCTGGCCGAGCAGCTGGGGGTCTCGATCACGCCGGTGCGCGAGGCGCTGCTGACGCTCGAAGCGGAAGGCTACATCAAGGGCGTGCGGCACAAGGGCCTCGTCGTTCCCGAGCTGGTGCCCGAGCAGCTCGGGGAGATCTTCGAGCTGCGGCTGATGCTCGAGCGCGAGTTGACCGCCAAGGCGCTTTCCAAACTGTCAGCCGACAAGCTCGAGGAGCTGAACGAGATCCAGCGCAGCCTCGCGAAAGCCATCGAGGCCGAAGACCTGCAAGCGGTCCGGACAGCCAATGTCCGCTTCCATTTCCGCCTCTACGAGCTGGCCGAGCGGCCGCAGACACTGCATTTCGTGCGCGTGCTCTGGGCGAAGTATCCCTTCACCCTGCAGGACATCAAGCGTGAGCGGCCGACGAGGATGCGGGCCGAACACGAAAGCTTCCTTCAGAAGGCCGCGCAGGGCGACCATGAAGGCGCCGTCGAAGCCATGGTGGAGCATATCCGCAACGGCTGGCGCGCCGCCAACCTCCCGAAGGCCGGCTAGGAGATCGCCGCCGGCACCGCCTATCGGCGGCTGGCGATCGTTCCGCTCCCAAGGCGAGCGGTTTTCTCACAGAATCAGGATCACGGGCTGGGCGACATCGTTCCGGCCTCGCTCCCTGTGGGAGCCTTGGCCCCGTCTCCCTCTTCGACGTCACGATGACCTTAGGGCAGCCCCCGCCCTGCGGTTTTTTGTGCCTGCGCTCCGCAGCGCGCGGGCCCGGACGAGGTCGCGGCAGGGTTGCATTTGCTTTTTATATGATGCATTCTTTTGTCCGAAGCGAGAGCGACCCCGGGGCCGACCCGTCACGGCCCGGCGACCTCGCGGCAAGTCGGGTGGCAAGGAATGGAAACGTCTCAGGTACGCCCCTATGGCGGAACCCGCATCATCGACCTCACCCGGGAACTGGGCCTTTATGCCGCGCGCCTCTTCGCCGATCTCGGCGCCGAGGTCATCCGCATCGAGCCGCCTCAGGGCGGGCCGGACCGCCCGGTCCCGGCCGCGACCGGCGGCTCCGAGCAGGCGACCGCCACCGGCGTCCAGTTCGCTTTCCTGAACCTCAACAAGAAGAGCGTCGTCATCGACCGGAGGACCCCTTCCGGCCGCGCCGTCTTCGAGGACCTCGTCGCCAGCGCCCAGATCGTGATCTGCGAGCCCGGCCCTGACGAGCCGGACCTCGTCGCCGGGCTGATCGCCGTTCCCGGGAACAGGGTCGTGACGGTCGTCTCCTATTTCGGCACGGACGGCCCGTATAGCGGCTTCACCGGCTCCGATCTGGTCGCCCAGGCGCTCGGCGGAATCGCCTATCTCTCCGGCGAGCCGGGCAGGACGCCTTTGGCGCTGCCTGCGCGGCAGAGCGTCTTCGTGACCTCCCTCTACACCGCCGCGGCAACGGCCATCGCGCTCTGGGACAGCGAGCGCAGCGGCGTCAGCCACGTCCTCGACATCTCCGCGCAGGAATGCATCGCCCATTCGCTGCAGAACGCGGTCCAGGTCTACGATCTCGAGAACCGCATCCTGGCGCGCGGCGGCGAAGGGATCCGCGATGCGACGGAGAGCGCCTTCACCTGCAAGGACGGCCATGTCTTCCTGGCAGCCCCCCTGGCGCTGAGCGCCTCCTGGTCGGGCCTGCTGAAATGGATGGAGGAGGAAGGCTTCGACGGGCTGGCGCGGCTGCGCGAGCCCGACTGGGCCGACCGGCCGACGCGGGCGCGGGCGCCGATGCGGGCGGAGTTCCGCGCCCTGTTCGAACGCTTCATCGCCGACAAGACCAAGGCCGAGCTCGGCGCCGAAGCCTTGCGCCGCAAGATCGTGATGGCGCCCGTCAGCCGCATCGCCGACCTGCACACCGACCCGCAGCTCGTCTTCCGCCGCTACTTCCAGAAGGTCGCGATGCCGGGTCTCGGGCGCGAGGTCTCGTTCCCCGGCGCGCCGTACCGACTGTCCGAACCGGTTTGGCGGATCGACCGTGGCGCGCCCGCCCTCGGCGAGCACGACGAGGACATCCTCGGGCGCGCCAGCTCGAAGATCGCGCATCGCTAGAGGCAGCCGTCATGCAACCCGATTTCCTCAAGGGCATCCGCTTCGCGGATTTCACCTGGGCCGGAGCCGGCCCGTTCTCGACCAAGCTCTTCAGCGATTTCGGCGCCGAGATCCTGAAGATCGAAGGCGTCTCCCGGCCGGACCCGGTGCGGGTCGGCGGCCCGTTCAAGGACGGCGTCTACGGCATCAACCGCAGCGGCTACTTCGCCTCCCGCAACACGGGCAAGCGCAGTGTCGCGATCAATCTCAAGAACGGGCAGAGCCGCGAGACGCTCTACGACATCATCCGCCAGTCGGATGTCATCAGCAATAATTTCGGCCCCGGCGCCATGGAACGGCTCGGCTTCGGCTATGAGGATGTCAAGGCGATCAAACCCGACATCATCTACCTGGCCATGCCGATGTATGGCGAGGACGGCCCGCTCGCGAACCTGCTCGGCGTCGGCATGACGATCAGCGCCGTGACCGGGCTGATGTGGCAGACCGGCTACGAGGGCGAAGGCCCCATCGGCCCCGGCACCCATTTTCCCGACCATGCGGCGAACCCCTATCACGCGGCCTTCGCCGTGATGGCGGCCCTGCGCTACAAGCGCGCGACCGGCAAGGGCATGAAGATCGACCTCTCCCAGGTCGAGTCGACCATCAACTGCATGGGCCTCGCCTATGTCGAGCACGCCGTCACCGGCGTCGAGCGCGAGCGGCTGGGCAATCGCTCGCCCCATTTCGCCCCGCACGACATCTTCCGCTGCGCCGGCGAGGACGAATGGTGCGCGATCACGGTGCTGAAGGACAGCCAGTGGGCGGCGCTCTGCGAGGTCATGGGAGACCGTGAACTGGCATCGGACCCGACGCTCGCCACCGCGAAAGGCCGCCTCGCCCAAATCGAGCGCGTCGAGGCTGCCGTCACGGCCTGGACGGCCAAGCGCGAGCCTGAAGCCGTCATGGCGGCGCTGCAGGCGCGAGGCGTTCCGGCCGGCCTGGTCGCGAGCTGCCGCTACCTGATGGACGAGGACCCGCAGCTGCGCCATCGCGGCTATTGGCAGACCGTCGACCATCCCGAGATCGGCGAAGCCCGCTTCACCTCCCCGCCTTTCCTCCTCGACGACGAGCGCGTGTCGCTGAAGCGGCCGCCGCTCATCGGCGAGCATACGGAGGAGGTCCTGGCCGAGGTGCTCGGCTATGCGCCCGAACGGATCAGTGCCCTGCGGGCGGAAGGTGTCCTGGAATGACGACCGGCAATCTGGCCAAGGTCGGCGCCGTGATCGGCGTCGGCCAGAGCGACTATGTTTCTGACCATGCGAGGGTCCGCGCCGGCGAGAAGCCGCATGACTCCTATGGCTATGCCGCCATCGCCTTCCGCGAGGCGCTGGCCGATGCGGGACTGACCCGCGACGACATCGACGGGCTGATCGTCGGCCCCACCGTCGCCTATGAGCGTGTCGGCGAGGTCCTCGGCATCAATCCGCGCTGGGGCTCGCAGGCCGACGCGATGCTGGCCGTGATCGAGGCCTGCGCCGCCATCAAGGCCGGCCTCGCCGAGACCGTCGCGCTGATCTACGGCAACGACCAGCGCTCGGCCGCCGTCCAGTATGGCGGGCCGGAGGCGATGGGCGGCAACCTCTTCCTGTCCTATGTCTACCATGCACCCTGGGGCTACACCTCGCAGGGCGCGCTCTACGCGATGATGTTCCGCCGCTTCATGGAAGTGACCGGCATCACGGAGGCCGAGCTCGGCGAAGTGGCCGTGGCCCAGCGCCTGGCGGCGAGCCTCACGCCCCACGCCCTGATGCGCAAGCCGATCACGCTGCAGGACTATCTCGACTCGCGCTATATCTGCGAGCCGCTGCACCTCTTCGACTATTGCCTGATCAACGATGGCGGCGTCGCCCTGATCGTGACCTCGGCCGAGCGGGCCAAGCGCATCGCGAAGAAGCCGCCGGTCCTGATCCACGGCGTCGGCCGCTTCGACCTCAACCGCGGCGCGACCAGCCTCGAACCGCGCCTGCTGGACTTCTACCGCCCCGCCCAGGAGGCCTGCGCGAGCCAGGTTTTCAACATGTCCGGGCTCGGTCCGGAGGACATGGACGCCGTCCAGATCTACGACAGCTTCTCCTGCCATGTCCCCTTCGCGCTCGAAGGCTACGGCTATTGCCGCTCCGGCGAGGCCGGCCGGTTCATGCGCGAGGACGGCATCTCGCTGAAGGGCAAGCTGCCGGTCAACACCGCCGGCGGGCATCTCTCCGAAACCTACATGCAGGGCTGGAACCACCAGGTCGAGGCGGTGCGGCAGGTGCGGGGCGAATGCGGCGCCCGGCAGGTCGAGGATTGCCGCTTCGTGCACTACAATTCGGACGTCGCCGGCAAGGCCGTCTCCATCATCTACGGTCGGTGAGGCGCGCCATGGCGAATTCGCGAGCGTTCATCCAGTTCTACGACGAGCCGATGTGGGAGAGCATCCGCGCGCGCCGCTGGGCGCTCCAGCAATGCGACGACTGTTCGCAGTACCGCTACCCGCCGGGCCCCTGCTGCCCGCATTGCGTGGGGATGTCGGCAAGCTGGAAGCCCCTCTCGGGCAAGGGGAAGATCATCTCCTGGGTGGTGTTTCACCGCCAGTATTTCGACAACTACAAGCCTCCCTACAACGTCGTCGCGGTGCAGCTCGCCGAAGGCCCCCTGGTGATCAGCAACCTGGTCGGCCCGGAGCCCGAAGGCGGCTGGATCGGGCGCGAGGTGACGATCTGCTACGAGCCCGACGCGGAGCAGGGCAGCATTCCGAAGGTGAAGCTTTCCGCCCCGCCGGCGGCATGACCTCACGGGAAGAGCGACGTCCCCCGGAAGAGCACCCGCCATCCTGAAGACGCCGCACCCGGGAGCAGCCGGCGGCGCCGGAGCGGAAGGAACATGCCGCGCTCGCGAAACGCGGCAGGCAAGGACGGGCGGGACGGTGAGCCCGCCGCAGGGAGAAGACCATGGCTATGAAGGAAGCGGACGGGCAGGCTCTCAAGCCGGGCATGTTCGCCGGGCTGCGCGTCGTCGAGATCGCCGACGAGCTGGGGGAATATTGCGGCCTTCTCCTGATGGGTCTGGGCGCGGAGGTCGTCAAGATCGAGCCGCTGGAAGGGTCGCCGACACGCCGCTTCGGCCCCTTCCTCGACGACAAGCCCGATCCCGAAGCCTCCCTGCATTTCTGGGCCTATAACCGCGGCAAGAAATCGGTTGTGCCGCCGGACGCAGAGGCCGTGCTGTCGCTGATCGCCGACGCCGACGTCCTGCTCGTCAGCGATGGCGGCCGCCTGCTCTCGACCTTCGGCATCGCGCTCGCCGAACTGAACGGCCGTTTCCCGCGGCTCGTGACGGCACGGATCACGCCTTTCGGCGACACCGGTCCCTGGAAGGATTTCAAGGGCTCGGACCTCGTGCATCTGGCCCTTGGCGGCATCATGATGAATTGCGGCTACGACGCCGCCCCGGACGGATACGACCTCCCGCCCATCGCCCCGCAATTGTGGCATGGCTATCACATCGCCGGCGAGCAGCTCGCCATCGGCATCGCGGCCGCGGTGCTGCACCGGCTGCGCAGCGGCGAGGGACAGGACGTCTCGGTGGCCGTCCACGAGGCGGTCTCCAAGAACACCGAGCTCGATCTGATGTCCTGGGTGATGCGGCGGGCACCGCTCTTCCGCCAGACGGCGCGCCATGCCGTGGAGAAGCCCAACCGCACGCCCAATGTCAGCTACACCAAGGATGGCCGCTGGCTGATGAGCTGGGGCGTCTCGGCCAAGGACAAGCTGCAGCTCGTGCCGTTCCTCGACAGCTACGGCATGGCCGCCGATCTGAAGCCGCCGGCTGAAGGAGCGGACCTGACCGCCCGCAGCATCCCCGGCTCGACCGACAGCGACGAGGCCAGCAACCACACGCTCGACGTCATCCAGCGCTTCGTGCGCTCCTATCGCTACGAGGACGTGCCCTGGCGCGAAGCGCAGACCGCCGGCCTGCTCTGGGCCCCGGTCCGCAAGCCGCATGAAAACGCGATCGACGAGCACTGGCTGTCGCGGCAGGCCTTCACCGACATCGAGCATCCGGAACTCGGCCGCAGCTTCCGCTATCCCACCAGCAAGTGGCTGAGCACGGCGACCTCCTGGCAGCCCGGCGCGCGCGCCCCCCATATCGGGGAGCATACGCAAGCGGTCCTCGCCGCGAGCCCGGCCTCCCCCGGCGAGAAGGCGCCCGTCTACGCCCAGGCCCGTCCCGGGGAGCCGCAGAGGCTCTCCCCCCATGGCAGGCCCTTCCCGCTGCAGGGTGTCCGCATCTTCGACTTCTCCTGGTTCCTGGCCTCGGCCGGCGGAACCCGCTTCCTCGCCTCGCTCGGCGCGGAAAGTCTCAAGGTCGAATGGAAGGCCAATCCCGATACGCGCCTCGCCGCCATGGCCCCGATCGGCGGCCGGGCGGCTCGCGAGGCTGCGACGGCGCCCCTGCCCGGCGTCACCGATTCCGATATGGGCGGCCAGTTCAACAACAAGAACACCGGCAAGCGCGGGCTCTCGCTCAACATCCGCCATCCGAAGGGCCTCGCCATCGCCAAGGACCTGATCCGCGTCTCGGACGTGGTCGCCGAGGGTTTCTCTCCCGGCGTCCTCGAACGGCTCGGGCTCGGCTACGAGGTGCTGAAGTCGATCCGCCCCGACATCATCTACATCCAGCAATCGGGCATGGGCAGCATCGGCAAATACGGCCGCTTCCGCACCGTCGGCCCCGTGGCCGCCTCCTTCGCCGGCACGACCGACATGTCCGGCCTGCCCGAGCCCGCGATGCCGGCCGGCTGGGGCTATTCCTATCTGGACTGGGCCGGCGCCCATGGCTTCGCGCTCGCCATCCTCGGCGCGCTCTATCATCGCGAGCGGACCGGCGAGGGCCAGTGGATCGATTCCTCCCAATGCGAGGCCGGCATCTTCCAGACGGCGGTGCCCGTGCTCGACTGGTCCGCGAACGAACGGGCCTGGCAGCGCATCGGCAATCGCTCTCCCTACAAGCCGGCCGCCCCGCACGGCGCCTATCGCTGCCTCGGCGAGGATCGCTGGATCGCGATCTCCTGTTTCGACGAAGCCGAATGGCAGGCGTTCACGACCGTATCCGGACTGCAATCCCTGCGGGAGGATGCCCGCTTCCGCACCCTCGCCGACCGGCTGCATCATCAGGACGCGCTGGACGCGGCGGTGACGGAATGGACCCGCACCGTCACGGCGGAGGACGCCATGCAGCGGCTGCAGCGCGCCGGCGTCGCGGCAGGGCCGTGCCAGACGGCGCAGGATCGCTGCGATCACGATCCGCAACTGGCGGCGCTGGGCTGGATGACCGAGGTGACCGGCACCAAGATCGGCCGCTGGCCGGTGCCGGAATTCCCGGTCAAGCTCGCCGCCACGCCGTCCCATGCGGGCGGCCCGATCGGCCGCGGCGCCCCCTGCTATGGCGAGGACAACGCCATGATCCTGTCGACCATGCTCGGTTATTCGGAGGCGGAAATCGCCGCTCTCGTCGAAGAAGGGGTGCTTTGACGGCCTGGCGCTGCGCTTGACCCGACCGAACCCGAGGATCGCCCCTCGTACCGTCACCATATGAAAGCCGGCCGCCCGGCCATCGAGCTTCCCGCAGCCGCGACGCTTCCTGTAGTATCATCGCGATGATGGTGAGGTGGGTCCTTCTCGCCCTGTCCGTCCTGGGGGCACCGCTGTCCGCCGGCTCGGCGGCCGAGCCTTGCCGCGACGATGCGGCTGCGGCCGTTCCCGCGCGCCTGTCGGGCCTGGATGCGGCAGGGGATCCGCTGCTGGCCGATGGCCGCCCCTTGCGGCTGATCGGCCTGGCGCCGCGTCAGGACACGGCCGAGGAGATGCGCTTCCGGGCGGGTCTCGCCCCCTTCATCGGCCGGGACCTGCTCCTGGCCGTCATCGGCGAGAAGGATCGCTGGGGCCGCTGGCCCGCCCGCCTCTTCCTCGAAGCCGTCCCGGGCGGAAGCCGCCAGGACGTCGCCGCACTGCTGCAGGCGAGCGGAGCCGCCCTCGCCATGCCCGAAGGGCAGGCTGCGGCATGCCGTCCCGGCCCGGCCGCCGTTCAGACAAAGTTCACCTCGGCCTCGCAACCTTTGGCGCCGCCGGCCATCGACGGCCATGATCTCGCAGCCGTGAAGGAACAGGAGGGACGTTACATCGTGCTCGAAGGCCGGATCGCATCCGTCGGCGAACGCGCGCAGCGGACCTATCTGAACTTCTCGCGCCGCCCGGCGGAAGCGGCCGCGATCGTCCTGCCGCGCAGGCTCTGGCGGGAACTGAAGGCCGCGGGCTGGACCGCGGCGGGGCTCGGCGGTAAACGCTTGCGCGCCTATGGCGTGCTCGGCGGCCGCAACGGGCTTCTGCTCGAAGTCTCCTCGCGCGCCGCCCTGGAACTGATCGACTGAGGGATGCGGGAAGCCTGGCCAACATGGTTCGCAAGACGGGAAAGACGGCTGGCCGCCCTGGCCCTGCCGGCCCTGCTGCTCGCCGGCTGCCTGGGCGACCAGACCTCGCTGCTGCCCGGCAACGCCGCGCATGACGGCGAGATCGCCCCGCCCATCACCACTGTCCAGCGCGCTGCCGACCAGGAGCATCAGCGGCTCCTCGCGGCCTTCGGCGGCGAGTACCGCGCCCCGCGCGTCCGCGCCGCGCTCGACGACATCGTCAAGCGCCTCGCGAGGACCAGCGGCGGCCAGATCGGCGCCTACGAGATCACCATCCTGAACTCGCCGGCCGTCAACGCTTTCGCCCTGCCCAATGGCCGGCTCTACGTCACGCGCGGATTGCTGGCGCTGGCCAACGACACCTCCGAGATCGCCTCGGTCCTGGCCCATGAGATCGGCCACGTCACCGCGCAGCACGCCGTGCAGCGCGCCGAGAAGGAAGCGGAATCGGCGCTGGTCAGCCAGGTCGCTTCCCAGGTGCTGAAGAATCCGACCCAGGGCGCCGCCGTCCTGGCGGGCTCGAAGCTGTCGCTCGCCCGCTTCTCGCGCCAGCAGGAATTCGAGGCCGACCGCATCAGCGTCACCAGCCTCGCGCGTGCCGGCTATGATCCCTATGGCGCGAGCCGCTTCCTGACCACGCTCGGCCGCAACACCGCCTTCCGCGCCGCCGGCCAGAACCAGAGCGCCGAGGACAAGCGCCTCGACATGCTCGCCACCCACCCGCAGACGCCGGAGCGCATCGCCGCCGTCACCACGGCCGCCCGGCAGATCGCCGCGCCGGGCCTCGGCGAGCACGACGCCGGAAGCTGGCTCGGCGCCATCGAGGGCCTCGCCTATGGCGAGGACCCGCGCGACGGCGTGGCCCGCGGGCGGCGCTACGTCAACAGCACGCTGCGCATCGCCTTCACCGCACCGGAAGGCTTCAGCCTCGAGGCGGCCCAGGACATGGTCATCGGGGTGAGCGCCAACGGCGCGCAGGCGCTGCGCTTCGATTCGGTCAAGCTGAAGCCCGACCAGACGCTCGAATCCTACGTCGCCGCCGGCTGGATCGAGGGCGTCGCGACGACCGGTATCGAGAAGACCGATATGGGCGGGCAGCCCGCCGTCACCGCCCATGGCAAGGGGACGGACTGGATGTTCCGCCTGGCGGCCGTGCAGTTCGGCGACCGGGTCTACCGCTTCATCCTGGCCGCCCGCGGCAGCAGCGATCCCGAGCGCCAGATGCGCAGCATCGTCGACAGCTTCAGGACCCTGACGCCGGCGGAGGCCCAGGCCGCCCGGCCGCTGCGCATCCGCATCATCGGCGCCAACCCGGGCGATACCGTGGCGAGCATGGCGGAGCATATGCCGGAGCAGGATCGCCCGGTCGAGCTGTTCCAGCTCCTCAACGGGCTCGATCGCGACGCCGCGCTGACGCCCGGACGGCGCTACAAGGTCATCGGCGAATAAGGGGCCAAGAGGCTCGGCAAGGCGGAGGCCCGGCGAAACGGAGGCCCGGCAAACGAAAACCCGGCGGTCGCCCGCCGGGTTCTGCATTTCGGGATCGTGAAGGGGCCGCTCAGGCGGCCTCTTCCTGCAGATCGTCGTTATCGCCTTCGAGATCGGTCTCCTCGGCGGCCTCGGCCTTGCCGGCGCGGCGCGGCGACTTGGCGAGCTGGCCTTCGATCTTCTTCAGCGCCTCGATCTCGGTGACGTCGTCGACGACGGCGATCTCGCGGACCATGCGGTCGAGCGCGGCCTCATAGAGCTGGCGCTCGGAATAGGACTGCTCGGGCTGCGCCTCGGAGCGGTAGAGGTCGCGCACCACCTCGGCGATGGCGACGAGGTCGCCGGAATTGATCTTGGCCTCGTACTCCTGCGCACGGCGCGACCACATGGTGCGCTTGACGCGGGCGCGGCCGGTGAGGGTCGTCAGCGCCTTGGCCACGGCCTCGCCATCGGCGAGCTTGCGCAGGCCGACGCTGGCGGCCTTGGCGGTGGGAACGCGCAGGGTCATCTTGTCCTTGGAGAAAGAAACCACGAACAGCTCGAGCTTGAAGCCCGCGACTTCCTGCTCCTCGATCGCCGTGATCTGGCCGACGCCGTGGGACGGATAGACGACGTATTCGCCCGTCTTGAAACCCTGGCGCACAGCAGCTTTCTTCACAGTGGACATGCCGTTACGACTCCTGACCGGCCCGCCGGGGCGGGCACGCGATGATCCGTCCCCGTCCGGTTGGCCGGAGACACTGCCTGACGCGACGCATTGACGCGGCGCTTCACGCTCCCTCAGTCGATTGGTTCATCTCGTCCACCGACGCGAACAACGAAATGCTCCCGACGCAAGGGCCGCCGGGTCCGGTGCTGTTCGTCGTCTCTGGGGACGCCCCGTTTTGTGGGAACCTCGCAGGGGCATGCGGAACGAATTCGACTGAGCTTGCGTATAGCACAAAAAACACGCCGAATCAAAGGTTCCCGCAGGCAGCCGCCCGCGGCCGCGCCGAGCGCGGTCCCGGTCGGTGCGGGTCTGGTGCGCTGGCGGCGGCGGCGCGGCTTAGTCGCCCTCGCCCGGCTCCGGCGAGAACATGGCGAGCTTGTCGGGAACGCCGTCGAACGCCTTCGCGTCGGCGGGCGGCTCCTTCTTCTGCGAGATGTTCGGCCAGCTACTGGCGTATTTCCCGTTGAGCTGGAGCCAGCTCTCGAGCCCCGGCTCGGTGTCGGGCTTGATCGCCTCGGCCGGGC
>Ga0180223_1000250_pt1 | contig 84334 bp, 76 predicted proteins | sample eDN5th30CKraftOP_FD_151337 | JGI IMG/M metagenome (GOLD analysis project Ga0180223, IMG submission 151337) | Enriched Organic Plus compost microbial communities from Emeryville, California, USA - eDNA 5th pass 30_C Kraft OP (version 2) (version 2) ...
AGGGGGCGCCGTGTCAGAAGGGGGCCTTGTCAGAAAGGGGGCTTCCTTGTCGGAAGGGCGATCTCGTCAACCGCGCCTCGCCAGACGATTTCGCCTGGTTCTCTCGACTCGCAGCGCTCGGTGGAGCCGGTGGCCGCGGTGGACGTGACTCGGTCGGTCGCGCCTCGGTGTGTGCTCGGATCGACCGCATCTCTCGGGTCCGTCCCTCATCTCGCGTGATGACGGAGCCCGGCCGACCGGCTCGAACGGCCGCTCGGGCACCGTGCGCAACACATGGCCGGACGGTGAGGTCCAGCGCATGACGCCGCCGTCTTCGCACTCGACCTTCCAGCCACCTTCGTGTTTGAGACGGTGGTGATGCCGACAGAGTGCCGCAAGATTGCGGGCGTCGGTGCGTCCCCCGCGAGCCCAGGCCACGGTGTGATCGAGGTCGGCATGCTCCGCCCGCCGCGTGCACCCTGGGAATCGGCACTGCCCATCGCGCACGCGGACGAACCCGGCGAGATCGGCCGGTGCGCGATACACGTCGCGGCCGTAGCTCAGTGCCGCGCCGGATTCCGGGTGGACGAGGATGCGCCGCAGCGATGGCGCATGCCCGGCGAGCACCCGAGCGGTTTCGGCGTCGATTGGGCCGTAGCCCTCGAGCTCGGCCGGCTCATCGTCGAGGCCAAGCAGGGTCAGCACCGGAACGGTCACGTTGATGCGCGGCTCGACCGCGCCCGTCGCACTGGCGCCGCACGCGTCCGTGGCGCTCTGGCCCAGGATGGTGCCCGCGAGGAGGAGATCGCTCGCGGCGTCGGCCGCACGCTGAGCCAGCGTGCGGGTGTCGCGTCGCCTGGCGCGTGCACCGGCGATGTGCTTGAGTCGTGCTTCGATAGCCAGCGCGCGCTCGGCGGTGACGAACAGACTCAGCCATGCCATGCCGTCGGGCGCCGGCTCGACACAGACCCGTCGCTCGTCGGCGGCGCGTTCGCGCCGCCGGGCCAACGGCTCGGGATGCAGACGCTCTCGGGTTCGGCGCATGCGCCGACGGATCTCAGCGTTGGTCGAAACGACGCCCGTGCGCGCAGTCACCTCAACGGTCTGCAACGCGGTCCGCTCGACCGCGTCGGCCAACTCTGACTCCACGCCCTGCGTCAGTTCGAGCACCGAGCGCACCTGGGTGAGGCTCATCGTGCCTGCTTCGAGGGCGGTCAGGGTCGCCTGCCGTGGGCCGGTCAGTCGTTGGGCCTCCGCCACAACCTGCGAGGCGGTTGCCTCGTGCTGCCCGAGGATCGTCGCGAGCTCGGCGACGAACGACCGGGTCGCCATCTCCCGCTCGCGTGATGGGCTCGTCGGCGTGATGCCGTCGAGGTGTGCGGCGAACTCACGCGCCCGCTGGACGCGCCGATACTGCCGGGCCTGGATCTGCCGGATCATCGCATCGAACGCCGCGATCGCGGCGAGCTCCCACTCGAGCGCGATGTCGGGTCTGTTCTCGACGTCGGTATGCATACTGACATGCAATCACGACCCTCCGACATCGGCTTCGAAGCGCTCAGTCTGCTCCAGCGCCCTGTCGTCGGCCAGGTCGGGCGCGCGAAGCGGAGAACGAAATCCGCCGCGCGGGGGAGGCGCGAGCGGGACATCCGCTGATCGAATTGACGCATGCCGAACATGCCGGTCCAGCCACCAGTCCCACCATCGGTCCAATCATCCGACCACTCGCCCGCCCAGCCTCCGACCGGAGCGCGGCCACTTCCGCCCGGCACGGTGTTGCCGCCCGACCCGGCCGTGCGGCGCCGGGAACGTGCCGAGGTGCAGCGCCGCAAGAACGTCGAGCGCGGGCCGATCTTCCCCACCGCCGTGCCGTGGGTCGCGGTCGTCGTGTTCGTGGTGATCGCCGTCGGCGGTGCGTGGCTCGTCGCGTTGCCGCTGTGGCTGTCGGGAGCAGGGCTGGGGCACCCGCTTTCCACCGTGGTGGCGCTCGCCATGATGTTCACGCCCACCCTCGCCGCGCTCGTGGTCGTCATCTGGGTGCGCCGTCCCGCGAACATCCCGCGATACCTCGGACTCACACCGCTGCGCCCGGCAGGGCGCACCTGGCTGTTCATCGCGCTCGGAGCGGTGCTCTTCTGGTTGCTCGCCTACGCGAGCATGCTGCTGGGGCAGGCGATGGGACTGATCCGGCTGGATCTGACCGGCGCGAGCGCCATCGGTGCGACGCTCGACGCCACCGGCCAGGCGGATGTCTCGATCGATCCGACCGTCATCGTGATCGTCAATCTCATGATGCTGCCGCTCATCACCGCGGTGAACAGCGTCGCCGCGTTCGGCGAGGAACTCGGTTGGCGGGGGTGGCTCCTGGTCTCCCTGCGGCCCCTCGGCACACTGCCCGCCCTGCTGATCTCCGGCGCGATCTGGGGCGTGTGGCATGCGCCACTCATCCTGCTGGGCTACAACTACCAGCGGACCGACCTCGCGGGCGTGGGCTTCATGGTCGTCTTCTGTGTGCTCGTCGGCGTCGTCATCGGGTGGCTGCGGTTGCGCAGTGCGTCCGTGTGGCCGGCGGTCGTCGCGCACGGCGCGCTCAACACCGCGGTGTCCGCAGTCCTGATCTTCGTCGACGCTCGCGATCTGCCGGCCGGTCCGTGGGGGAGCCTGCTGGGCTGGCCAGGGTGGATCCTGCTCGTGCTCGTTGCGGTGGTCCTCATCGTCTCGGGGCAGCTGCGGAAGCAGCCCGAACCCGGTCTCACGCTCGCCGAAGCGGCCGCGCGCGGGTAGTCCTCACGTCCGGTGGCCCGCGCAGGCGGGGTTTCCTCGGCCGCCCGCGCACGCGGGCCGGGCGGGGCGGGGTGCTGGCTCTGCTAGACTCTTGAGGTTGCCGTGAATCGGCCGCGCATCAAGAGAGCCCAGGCATTCGGCCACGGGCAGCGCGCAACGAAGAGAAAGGGGATCCCTCTATGGCACTGGATGCAGATACCAAGAAGGCGATCATCGAAGAGTACGCGACGCACCCCGGTGACACTGGGTCCCCCGAGGTCCAGATCGCGATTCTCACGAAGCGCATCAAGGACCTCACCGAGCACCTGAAGGAGCACAAGCACGACCACCACTCGCGTCGTGGTCTGCTGCTCCTCGTGGGTCAGCGCCGTCGTCTGCTCGGCTACCTCGCCGACGTCGACATCACGCGCTACCGCTCGCTGATCGAGCGCCTCGGGCTGCGCCGCTGAGCGTATCCGACGTCGCCTCGCGCGACGTACGCGGCTCTCGATGACACCGCGAACTTCTTCGGGACGGGCCGTCACCTTCGGGTGACGGCCCGTTCTGCGTCGGTGGGGCAGGCAGTGTCCCCGGGGTGCGGTGCGCGTCGTCGCGAGGGAGCCGGGTCGCGTCGTGATCGCCGCTGCTGTGAAGTCAACCCTTTGTCGTCGGCGTGGTGGGCTTCTTAGCGTGGAACGCGTACTGTCCGCGACGGAAGGAGCACCATCACATGGCTGAACGACTCGACGGCAAGCGTGTCGCATTCCTGCTGACCGACGGGGTCGAGCAGGTGGAGTTCACCGAGCCCTGGGACGCGCTCAAGCGAGCCGGCGCCCAGGTCACCCTCGTCTCGCCGACCGAAGGCACCGTGCTCGGCATGCACGGCAATGACAAGGCGGACACCTTCGACGTCGATCGCGACGTCGCCGACGCCTCGGCGTCGGAGTACGACGCACTCGTCCTGCCCGGTGGTGTCGTGAATGCCGACCATCTGCGCATGGACGAACATGCCGTGCGCTTCGTGCGCGAGTTCTTCGAGCAGCACAAGCCGGTCTCGGCGATCTGTCACGCCCCGTGGATCCTCGCCGAAGCGGGCGTCGCGCGCGGGCGCAGCCTCACGTCGTATCCCAGCCTGAAGACGGATCTCGCGAACGCCGGCGCCGACTGGAGTGACGAGGAGGTGATCGTCGATCAGGGACTCGTCACGAGCCGAAACCCCAACGACCTGCCGGCGTTCATCGACAAGACGATCGAGGAGATCGCCGAAGGCGAACACGCCGGTCAGACGGTCTGAGCAGCTCGGTCGACGAGCAGCAGCTCGGGTCACTCCGCGGCGCGCGCTCGATGGGCGCGCGCCGCGATGCGGTTGCCGCAGCGGCTGCTGCAGAAGCGACGGGAGGTGTTCTTCGACAGATCGAGGAACAGTCCGTCGCAGTCGTCGGCCGCACACGTCTGCAGGCGCTCCATCTGGTCGGCGCGAATGACATCGACGAGCGCCATGGCCGCCTCGACGAGGATGCGTTGGGCGAGCGGTGCGTCCAGTGAGGTCGCGTGGATGTGCCAGTCGAGATCGTCGTGCCTGACCAGCCGAGGACGTGCTCGAGCCTCCGCGAGGATGGCGTTGACCTCGTCGACCGCGTCGTCGCGGTCCAGCGACCACAAGCGGCGAAGCCGCGCGCGGGCGGCCCGGACGTCGTCGAGCTCTCGATCGTCGCCGTCAGATCGGCCCGAGTAGGCCCAGTCGTCGAGTATCTGGCGAAGCTGCGCGGGTGACGCGAGTTCATCCTCGCCCGATTCGGAGGCTTCCGGCACGGTGTCCGCGAGCGCGGCGACGAAGGCGAGCGCGGTCACGGTGTCATCGGTGAAAATCATTTGACTCCTGACGTCGATATCCGCTACCGTCACGAGCATAACGGTGTTTGCTCCTGACAGGGATTCGGCCGACGGAAGCGACATCGGGGACGGCGACGACATGGAAAGGCGCTCGATGCTCCGATCGCGCGGCATCGCGGGTATCGCGCTCGGCCTCACGAGCGCGCTCGTCTTCGGCGTGGGCGGTGCGGTCGTCAAACCGCTGCTCGAAGCGGGCTGGACCCCGGGTGCCGCGGCATTCGCGCGCATCGGGACCGGCGCCCTGATCATGATCGTGCCGGCCCTGTGGGCTGTCCATTTCGACTTCGGGCGGATCTGGCGCGCCCGAAGGACCGTACTCATGTTCTCGCTGTTCGCGATCATCGCCACACAGGTCGCGTTCTATGCGGCGATCGCGACGATCCCCGTGAGCACCGCGCTGCTCATCGAGTACCTCGCGCCGGTCGCGCTCGTGCTCGTCGCGTGGGTCCGGAGACGGCGTGCCCCGCACGCCGTCGTGCTCGCGGGCTCGCTGGTCGCGATCGTCGGGCTCGTGCTCGTCATCGGGCCGGGTGGTGGCGCGCTCGACCCGATCGGCCTGCTGTACGCCGGTATCGCGATGGTCGGTCTGTGCGTGTATTTCGCGATGGGCGAGTCCGGGGATGCTTCGGTGCCGCCGCTCACTCTCGCCGGCTGCGGGTTCGTGATCGGGGCCATCGTGCTGGGGCTGCTCGGCCTCGTGGGCGTTCTGCCGTTCACGGCCGTGTTCACCGACGTGGGCTACTTCGGCACGACGGCGCCGTGGTGGGTGCCGGTGCTCACGGTGGGTGTGCTCTCGACGGCGTTCGCCTACGTCTCCGGAATCAGTGCGATCCGCATGCTCGGCACGCGGCTGGCCTCATTCCTTGGGCTCAGCGAGGTGGTGTTCGCGGCGATCGTCGCCTGGATGCTGTTGGGCGAGGCCATCACCCCGCTCCAGCTGCTCGGCGGCCTCGCCATCCTCGGCGGCATCGTCCTCGTGCGGCTCGAGCCGAACGGCGGTCCTTCCTCAGCCAGTGCTCCGGTGGCGCGCGACATCGGCGTCGAGGCGGTGCCCGTGCCGCGCGGGTCTTCGCCGCCGCCGGCACCGCCCGCCTAGGCTCGTCGCATGCGTTTCGGAATCGTCATCCTCCCGCAACACGACTGGCCCGACGCGGCCCGCTTCTGGCGGGGCGCCGAGGAGTTGGGCTTCGACCACGCGTGGACCTACGACCACCTCGCCTGGCGCGGGCTCGCGGGCGAGCGGTGGCACGCGACCGTGCCGACGCTGACGGCGGCGGCGATGGTGACCCAGCGCATCGGCCTCGGCACATTCGTCGCGTCTCCGAACTATCGGCACCCGGTGCCGTTCGCGAAGGACATCGCGACGGTCGATCAGATCGCGGGCGGCCGCGTCATCCTCGGCCTCGGATCCGGAGGCACGGGATTCGACGCCTCGGTCCTCGGTCAGGCCCCGCTCACGCCACGGCAGCGCCATGAGCGGTTCACCGAGTTCGCGCAGTCGCTCGACACGCTGCTTCGGTTCGAGCCGGCAGGCGGGCTGGGTGCGGCGCAGGGGTCGGACGTGCAGGGGGCGGATGTGGACGGCGCGGATGCTTCGCGTGGCCCGGGAATCTCGTTCACCGGCACGTGGTACACCGCCCACGGCGCCCGTATGGTCGGAGAGCCGGCCCAGCATCCGCGGATGCCGCTGCACCTCGCGGCGAACGGGACGCGGGGCATCGCGCTGACGGTTCGCCTCGCCGACGGCTGGATCACCACCGGTCGCGAGCACGACGACGCCGCCGTCTGGTGGCGGCACATCGGGGACCTCGCCCGTCAGGTCGATGACGCATGCGCCGCGGCCGGGCGTGACCCCCAAACGCTCGCGCGGACCCTCTCGCTCGACACGGACGGGCGGTACTCCTTGGCGAGCGTTGGCGCCTTCGAGGACGCGATCGGCCGCGCCGCCGAGCTCGGATTCACCGATGTCGTGTCGCACTGGCCGCGCCGCGAGGGCATCTACGCCGGCGACGAGCGTGTGCTCGAAGAGGCGGCGACACGATTCGCAGCGTTCCGGGGCTCCGCGTAGCCTGAACGCGTGCCGCGCTTCAAACCGCTCCTGTCATGGGAGCCGTTCCCCTTCTTCGTCGTCCTCCTCCTGCTCATCGCCACGGGCTTCGTGCGCCCAGACGGGCCGCCCTGGGTGCTCTGGCCCTTCGTCATCCTGCTCGTCGCCGCGATCGTGTGGCTGGTGGTCCGGACGGCGCGTGACCGTCGGCCCGCCAACCCCGATCGCTGGGGTGACCTCCTGACGCTCGACGGCCTCACGATCGTCGATGCGCCGGGCACGTCGCGTGAGGTGCGTACCGTCGCCCCCGTGGACGACGCCTACCGGCACCAACCCGCCATCGATCTCGCGAGGACCCGCGGCGGCGCCGAGCAGACGGCGGTGCTCGTCCCGAGGGCGAGCCGCTGGCTGTCGCCCCGGTTCCGGGTCGGGGTGCAGCTCGTCGGCGGCGACCGGCCGCGGCACGCGGGATTCCTCCGCGCAGACGCGCAGACACGGTGGGACGGACTGCTCGATGCGTTGGCCGCGCAGGGGCGCTATGTTCGTGTCCCCGCCATGATCACCGGTGCGGCCAGGCCCTTCGGCGTAGAGCTCGACCTCAGCGGCCTCACCACGCTCGAGGCGCCGGCGGAGCGCTGACCGCCGCGAGGCATCCGTCACCGCGCCATGGACGCGGAAGAGCCATTCGTCCCATATCTGCGCACTCGGGGTGTCCCTCGAACGGGGGTCGCGGTTATCGTCGCCCGCGGGCGCGTCGACGAGGACGCGCCGAACGAACGGAGCACCGATGTCTCGATCCACAAGGTCATCCAGACGAATCCTCGGCGTGGCGGCGACGGCGGTCGCCGCGACCGCGCTCATCCTCGCCCCGATGGGCGCGGCCAACGCCGGACCGCCCGACCGCGGCGGGCACCCGGGCGGCGGACATCCGGGGAACGGATGCGACGCGCGCAACAACAACACCGTCTCCAAGCTGCTCGAGTGCGTGAAGAAGGGCGGCGTGCTGGAGCACCTCGACGCCCTCCAGGCGATCGCCGATGCGAACGACGGCACCCGCGCCGCCGGCCTCCCGGGCTACGAGGCGAGCGTCGACTACGTCGCCTCGCGACTCGAACGCGCCGGCTGGGAGGTGTCGTTCGACGAATTCGCGTACGACTACTTCGGACCCTCGACCCTGCGGCAGCTGACCCCGACCGAGACCGAGCATGAAACCGGCGCCTTCACCGGGTCCGGCTCGGCGGACCTCACCGGCACCATCGTGCCGGTCGACGTCAACCTCACCGTCCCCGGCGACGCCACCAGCGGCTGCGAACCTGAGGACTTCACGGGCCTCGACTTCTCAGGGCCGTCGGACATCGCGCTCATCCAGCGCGGCGTGTGCGATTTCAGCGTCAAGGTCACCAACGCGGTCGCCGCCGGGGCCGAGGCGGTGATCATCTTCAACCAGGGCAACGACCCCACACGCGAAGGTCTCATCGTCGGCACCCTCGACCCGCTCCAGGCCACCGTGCCCGTCGTCGGCGCGAGCTTCGCGGCCGGCGCCGCGCTCGCCGAGCCGGGCTCGACGGCGTTCATCTCGGTGCCGGAGCCGGAGTCGCGCCCGCAGCGCAACGTCATCGCGGAACTGCCCGGTCGGAACACCGGCAACGTCGTGATGGCCGGCGCGCACCTCGACTCGGTGCAGGCCGGGCCGGGGATCAACGACAACGGCAGCGGGTCCGCCGCGCTCCTCGAGATCGCCGAGAACCTCGGCAAGTGGAAACCGCAGAACACCGTGCGGTTCGCGTGGTGGGGTGCCGAGGAGGACGGGCTGCTGGGCTCCGAGGCGTATGTCGCCGAGCTGCCCCAGGCCGAGCGGGACCGCATCGCGCTCTACCTGAACTTCGACATGGTCGCGTCGCCGAACTACGTGTCGATGGTCTACGACAGCGACCAGTCGACGTTCCCGGCCGGCGACATCCCCATCCCGGAGGGGTCGGTGGCGATCGAGGACCTCTTCGAGAGCTACTACACCGCGCTCCGGCAGCCCTACGATGACACCGCGTTCGACGGGCGCAGCGATTACGAGGCGTTCATCCTCGCGGGCATTCCCTCTGGCGGGCTCTTCACGGGCGCCGAGGAGGTCAAGACCGAGCAGCAGGCTGCGATCTGGGGCGGCACCGCGGGTGAGCAGTTCGACCCGTGCTACCACCTGGCGTGCGACACGAGGGCGAACATCAGTGAGAAAGCCCTGTACCTGAACGTCGGCGCGATCGCGACGGCGGTGCTGACGTACGGGCAGTCGACGGAGTCGGTCAACGGCGTGCGCGGCGCACCGTGGACCGTGGGGGACCTGCTGCCCGCCCCGGCCGGCGCCCAGGGCACATTCACGGGCGGTGACGGCGGACTCGCGCACGATCACGCCAGCCGCACAGCGTCCTGACTCGGGACGAGGCACGAAAGAGGGGCCCGGCGGATGCCGGGCCCCTCTGGTCGGTCAAGAGCGGTCAGTGCTCGGCACGGGCCGCAGAATCGAGGTCTTCGGTACGAGCGGAGGAATCCATGGCCTGCTCGGTCTCCTGCTTGGCCAGCTGCGCGCGCACCTGGTCCATGTCGAGGTCGCGGACCTGGGAGATCAGGTCGTCCAGCACGGGCCGGGGGAGGGCGCCGGCCTGGGCGAACACGCCGATGCCGTCTTTGAAGGCCATGATCGTCGGGATGGACGTGATGTTCATCGCCGCGGCGAGCTGCTGCTGCGCCTCGGTGTCGACCTTCGCGAAGACGAGGTCGGGGTTTGCTTCGGAGGCGGCCTGATAGTGGGGCGCGAACTGCATGCACGGGCCGCACCAGCCGGCCCAGAAGTCCACGAAGACGGTACCGCCCTCGAGGATCGTGCGTTCGAAGGACTCGAGCGTGAGGTCGATGGTCGGCATGTGCTCCACCCTACGGGTGGTGCCTGAGCGGGCGCTCATTGTTCACTGTGCGCGGCCCGTCTGCGCCTCGCTGCCGGCGCCGGTGCCGGCGCCCGCTATCGTGAGCAGCGTGTCAGCGCGTTTGAGCAGGGTTCGCCGAAAGGCCACGGATGCCACCTTCAGGGCAACCCCGGCCGGCGTGCTCGCGCCCCCGCCGCCGGGGTGGGAGGCCGAGGCCGCCGCGCTCGACCGCGCGCTTCCCGACCTCGACTGGCGTGCACTCCCCGAGGGAACTGAACGCGACCTCTTCGAGGCGCCGAGCGGGCCGCTCGCCAGGATCGCCTTCGGTCCCGCACACGGGACCCGCGTCCTGCTCATTCCCGGCGCAACCGGTTCGAAGGAGGACTTCGTGCTCATGCTCCCGCTGCTCGCCGCAGCGGGCTATCGGGTGGAGTCGTTCGACCTTGCCGGTCAGTACGAGTCGTATCGCGCGGGTCCGTGGAACCTGGTGCCGCCTCGGGCACGTTACGACGCTGAGCTGTTCCTCGATGATCTGCTCGCGGTGCTCGAGTCGGGCGGGGCGCCGGCCCACGTGCTCGGGTACAGCTTCGCCGGCACGCTCGCCCAGCGCGCGCTGGTCGCCGCGCCGGACCTGTTCGCGAGCCTCACGCTCCTCAGCAGCCCGCCGGAGCCGGGTCAGGCGTTCCGCAACATCAAGCGGATCGGGCCGTTGTCGGCGTTCACGAACGCGCACCAGGGCGCCGCGCTCATGCTCTGGGGCATCCGCAACAACTTCAATCGGGTGCCACCCGGCCGGCTCGCGTTCGTGCGCGAGCGGTTCACGTTGACGCGTCGCGACAGCGTCGACGACATCATCGCCGAGATGATGCGGACGCCTGATCTGCGCACCGAGGTCGCCGCAGCGCGCATCCCGAAGCTCGTCGCAGTCGGGACTCATGACCTCTGGCCGATCGAGTTGCACGACCGCTCAGCTCGCGAGCTCGGGGCGCGGCTTGCGGTGTACGAGACCGGTCATTCACCGTGCGAGACGGCCCCGCATCAATTGACTCGGGATCTCCTCGAACTCTACGAATCCGGTCGCTCGCGCGACGACTGACGCGCATCGGTGCCGCGCCGGGGCATGGGGCCGGGCGCACGTCGCCGGTCGGCCCGACGCGCCAACGGCGGCCACGCGCGCCACTCGACCGCGAGCGTGTGGAATGCCATGCGCAGTCGGCGTCCGAGGCCGGCCCAGCTGTGGAAGGGCCGGGCGGAGACACCGACGACCAGCGTGGGTTCGTACGCAACGGTCATGCCGGGCTGCATCCACCACGAGAGGTCGAGGTCGTCGTGGACGTCGGCTCGATCGCGGTGGACGATGCCGCGCAGCTCACGCCACGCTTCACTTCGGATGGCATAGTTCGATCCGAAGATCGGCGCGTGACCGAGCACGAATCCGACGACGTGGACGTATCCGCCGATGTAGAGGTTCCGGGCGATCCATCGCGTGACGCGAGTTCCGCCGTAGAACGCGCCGGGGCCCGTGATCGCGGTCGGACGGTCGGCGCTCGCCATCCGCTGTTCGATGCGTGCGAGCCAGTCCGGCGGCGGGACCGAGTCGGCGTCGAGCCGGGCGAGCAGGTCACCGCGTGCCGCGTCGAATCCGGCCGCGGTGGCCGGCCAGATCCCGCGTCTGGGTTCGACGAGGACTCGTGCGCCCGCCGCGTTCGCGACCGCGACGGAGTCGTCGGTCGAGCCGTTGTCGACGACGATCACCTCATCGGCCGGACGGGTCTGCCGCGAGACTGCGGCGAGGCAGTCGGCGAGGAACGATGCGTCGTCGAGGCAGGGTATGACGACCGAAATGGTGCCCATCGATTCGGAGTCTAGACGACCGCCGCCGTCGGGCAGGCGCCGGATGGTGTCCACGGCGTCGATCCCGGTCCACCTCGTCGGCACCCCGCGGGTGGACCGCGAGTCAGCGGGCGGATGTGACGCCGTGCGTGCGTCGTGCGCGAAGCGGGAATAGATTCGCAGGAGGGCTGGTTCCCCTTGCTGTATGCAAACGCATAGAATCGTGCGTTCAGCGAGCCAGCCCAGGAGGGCACCATGCAGTTCGGAATCTTCACCGTCAGCGACATCACGCAGGACCCGACGACGGGGCGCACGCCCAGCGAGGCAGAGCGCATCCAGGCGACCGTCACCATCGCGAAGCATGCCGAGGAAGTCGGACTCGACGTCTTCGCGCTGGGCGAGCACCACAACCCGCCGTTCTGGTCGAGCTCGCCCACCACGACCCTCGCCTACATCGCCGGACAGACCTCGACCCTGCAGCTGTCGACCGCGACCACCCTGATCACCACCAACGACCCGGTGAAGATCGCGGAGGACTACGCGATGCTGCAGCATCTCTCGGGCGGCCGCAGCGATCTCATGCTGGGTCGTGGGAACACGGGCCCCGTGTACCCGTGGTTCGGCAAGGACATTCGCCAGGGCCTTCAGATCTCGATCGAGAGCTACGAGCTGTTGCACCGACTCTGGCGCGAGGACGTGGTCGATTGGTCCGGCAAGTACCGCACGCCGCTCCAGGGTTTCACGGCGACGCCCCGCCCGCTCGATGGCGTCCCGCCTTTCGTCTGGCACGGGTCGATCCGCACGCCGGAAGTGGCCGAGCAGGCGGCGTACTACGGTGACGGGTTCTTCGCCAACCACATCTTCTGGCCCGCCTCCCACACGCAGCGGATGGTCGCCCTGTACCGTCAGCGGTACGAGCACCACGGGCACGGCACCGCGGCCCAGGCGATCGTCGGTCTCGGCGGGCAGGTCTTCATGCGGAAGAACTCGCAGGACGCGATTCGGGACTTCCGCCCCTACTTCGACAACGCGCCCGTCTACGGGCACGGCCCGAGCCTCGAGGACTTCCAGGCGCAGACCCCGCTCACCGTGGGCAGCCCGCAGGAGGTCATCGACCGCACGCTCGGCTTCCGCGACTACGTGGGCGACTACCAGCGCCAGCTCTGGCTCGTGGACCACGCCGGTCTCCCGCTGAAGACCGTGCTCGAGCAGCTCGACCTGCTCGGTGAGGAGGTCGTCCCGGTGCTCCGCCGCGAGTTCGAGAAGGACCGCCCGGTCGACGTCCCCGACGCGCCGACCCACGCCTCGCTCGTCAGGGCGACCTATGGCGACGCGGCCCCGCGCCAGGCCACGCCGAACGCGAACCGCGGCGACAACCTCGCGCTCGGCGCTCCCTACCAGGACACCGCCACGGCGACCGAGGTCGACGCGGCCGCGCAGCCAGGGTCGGCGTTCGGGCCGGCCGCACTCCGGAAGGCGGGCGCGTGATGACTGGGCAGACCGCCGCCGCCAAGAAGCTCGTCGTCGTCTCCGCCGGGCTCAGCACGCCGAGTTCGACGAGGCAGCTCGCCGACCGCCTGATCGCCGACTCCGCCGCGATGCTTCGCGAACGCGGCATCGAGGTCGAGGCGCGCACGTTCGAACTCCGCGACCTCGCGCACGACATCACGAACCACCTGCTGATGGGCTTCGCTCCGCCGAAGCTGCAAGACGCGCTCGACGCGGTGGGATCGGCCGATGGCCTGATCGCCGTGACGCCGATCTTCACGACGAGCTATTCGGGCCTGTTCAAGTCCTTCGTCGACGTGATCGACCCGCAGGCGCTCACCGAGCTGCCGGTGCTCATCGGAGCGACAGGCGGCACGCCGCGGCACTCGCTGGCGATCGACTACGCGATCCGGCCGCTGTTCACCTACCTGCACGCCGTGCCCGTCACCACCGGCGTCTTCGCCGCGACGAGCGACTGGGGCGACGGCGGCGGCGACGGGGTGCGCACGCTGCCCGACCGCATCGCGCGCGGCGCGAGCGAGTTCGCCGAACTCGTCGCCCGCACCGACCGGTCGGCGCTGGTCAACGACCCGTTCGCACTGGACCGGCCCATGGGGCACCTCCTCGGCGGTCTCGCGGGCGAGTGACGGCTCGCACGGCGAGCGCCGGTCAGTCGAGCACGAACGTGACCTCCAGCACCACCTGCCACGCGGTGATCTCGCCCTCGGTGATCTCGACTTCCTGTTCCTTGACCCACGCACCGCTCACATGACGCAGTGTCTCCGACGCTCGCGCGATGCCGAGCCGGATGGCGTCGTCGAAGCTCTGCTCCGAGCGCGAGGTGATGGTGGTGACTCTGGCGACGGATCCCATGATCTCCTCCTCGTCGAGGTGTCGAAACCCTCAGCATGAGGAGGGTCGCATCGGGCCGCCAGGGCCTTGACGGCAGGATGCGGCGTGGTGCGGCCGTGCGCTCGCCGCGCCGCGTCCCGCGGGGCACTGGGCCCGAGTCTGACCCGCCTGATAGGCTGTGCACGGTCGCCCGTGTGGCAGCCGCCCTCTCGCGAGGGCACACGTCAATATCGAGCACCAAATTGGACGCAGGTTCCGGCAGGAAGCTGGTCCCCTGTGGTGGATCACCAATCGCGAACGCCCGGCGCGCGAGTGGTGGACTTCTACTGGTGGCCAGCGCGTGCGGAATGCTCCGAGCGCAGCAGCGCGCCGTCTCCGACGGCCGGTGCTGCGCCTCACGGATCGTGCCGCGCATTCTTCGCCTCGCATCTGCTCCGATGTACGAGTCGCGCCCATACGGGGTGCGACGGTAAACAAAGGAGAGAGACCTCTTGGAAGGTCCTGAAATCACGTTCGCCGAAACGGTCATCGACAACGGCCGCTTCGGCACCCGCACCATCCGCTTCGAGACCGGCCGTCTCGCGCAGCAGGCGCAGGGGTCGGCTGTCGCCTACATCGACGAAGAGACGATGCTGCTCTCCGCGACGTCGGTGTCGAAGCAGCCGAAGGAGCACTTCGACTTCTTCCCGCTCACCATCGACGTCGAAGAGCGCATGTACGCCGCCGGCCGTATCCCCGGGTCGTTCTTCCGCCGCGAGGGTCGTCCGTCCACCGAGGCGATCCTCACCTGCCGCCTCATCGACCGTCCGCTGCGTCCCTCGTTCGTCGAGGGCCTCCGCAACGAGGTCCAGGTCGTCGTGACCGTGCTCGCGATCGAGCCCGACGAGCTCTACGACGTGCTCGCCATCAACGCCGCATCGCTTTCGACGCAGCTCTCTGGTCTGCCGTTCTCCGGCCCGGTCGGCGGGGTGCGCGTCGCACTCATCGACGGCCAGTGGGTCGCCTTCCCGAAGCACACCCAGCTCGAGGACGCCGTGTTCAGCATGGTCGTCGCGGGTCGCGTCGTGACAGAGGCCGACGGGTCCCAAGACGTCGCGATCATGATGATCGAGGCCGAGGCGACCGACAACGCCTGGAACCTCATCCAGGCCGGCGCGGTCAAGCCCGACGAGACCGTCATCGCGCAGGGCATCGAGGCATCGAAGCCGTTCATCAAGCAGCTCGTCGAGGCGCAGCAGCAGGTCGCGGCCACCGCGGCCAAGCCGACCGCCGACTACCCGACGTTCCCGCCCTACCAGCCGTCGACGAAGGAGGCCGTCGAGGCCATCGCGCTCGACGAGCTCAAAGGCATTTACCAGATCGCCGGCAAGGTCGAGCGTCAGGACGCCGACGATGCGCTGAAGGCGCGCGTCAAGGAGCAGATCGCCGCCAAGGTCGAGGCGGGCGAACTGCCCGAGTCGGCGCTCAACGAGGTCTCCGCCGCGTACAAGTCGGTGACCAAGCACGTCGTGCGCTCGCGCGTCCTCGAAGAGGGCGTCCGCATCGACGGCCGCGGCCTTGCCGACATCCGTCCTCTCGACGCCGAGGTGCAGGTCGTGCCGCGCGTGCACGGCTCGGCTATCTTCCAGCGTGGTGAGACCCAGATCCTGGGCGTCACGACGCTGAACATGCTGAAGCTCGAGCAGCAGATCGACTCGCTGAGCCCGGTCACCAAGAAGCGCTACATGCACAACTACAACTTCCCGCCCTACTCGACCGGTGAGACCGGGCGGGTCGGGTCGCCGAAGCGTCGCGAGATCGGGCACGGCGCACTCGCCGAGCGCGCACTCGTGCCCGTGCTGCCGACGCGCGAGGAGTTCCCCTACGCGATCCGTCAGGTCTCCGAGGCCCTCGGTTCCAACGGCTCGACCTCGATGGGCTCGGTCTGCGCGTCGACGCTGTCACTGCTGAACGCGGGTGTGCCGCTGCGCGCGCCCGTCGCCGGTATCGCGATGGGCCTCATCTCCGACACGGTGAACGGTGAGACCCGCTACGCGGCGCTCACCGACATCCTCGGCGCGGAAGACGCGCTCGGCGACATGGACTTCAAGGTCGCCGGCACGTCGGAGTTCGTCACCGCGATCCAGCTCGACACCAAGCTCGACGGCATCCCCGCCTCGGTGCTGGCCGGCGCGCTGACGCAGGCGAAGGATGCGCGCACGACGATCCTCGCCGTGCTGAACGCCGCGATCGACGGCCCCGACGAGATGGCCCCGACCGCGCCGCGCGTGATCTCGGTGCAGATCCCGGTCGACAAGATCGGTGAGCTGATCGGCCCGAAGGGCAAGACGATCAACGCGATCCAGGACGAGACCGGCGCCGACATCTCCATCGAGGAGGACGGTACCGTCTACATCGGCGCGACCGACGGCCCGTCGGCCGAGGCCGCCCGCGCCCAGGTCAACGCGATCGCCAACCCGACGAACCCCGAGCCCGGCGAGCAGTTCCTCGGCACCGTGGTGAAGATCGCGACGTTCGGCGCGTTCGTGTCGCTGCTCCCCGGCAAGGACGGTCTGCTGCACATCTCCGAGGTGCGCAAGCTCGCGGGCGGCAAGCGCGTCGAGAACGTCGAAGACGTGCTCGGTGTCGGCCAGAAGATCCTCGTGGAGATCACGAAGATCGATGACCGCGGCAAGCTCTCGCTCGCCCCGGTGCTCGCTGAAGACGCTGACACCAACGGCCGCGCCGAGGGGGGCCACCCGGTCGACCCGGCCGAGGGTGCCGAGTCGTAAGCGACACGCCACTCCGACGGATGCCTCGCCCGAACGTTCGGGCGAGGCATCCGCCGTCTCAGCGCACCGTCAGTGCCGCACGCCCCGCGTCACGTGGCTCAGCGGGCGTCGAGCAGCGGCGTGAGCCGGTATGGGATGAGTTCGCCCATGGCGAGCGAGGTCTCGGTGCGCTCGACGCCGTCGACCGCGAGGATGGCGCCATCGATGCGGAAGAGGTCGTCGGCGTCGCGGCACACGACCCGGACGAGGAGATCGATCGGCCCAGAGAGCCCATGCGCCTGCAGGACCTCGGGAATCCGGGCGATGTGCGTGACGACCTCGCCCAGGAGCTTCTGCCGCACGTGCACGTGCACGAACGCCTCCAGCGGGTACCCGAGCGGCACCGGGTCGATGCTCCGTTCGAACGAGCGGAACGCGCCCGACTGCTCGAGTCTCGCCATGCGCGCCTGCACCGTGTTACGGCTCAGTCCGAGGCGGTCCGCGAGCGCGACCACCGTCGCGCGCGGATCCGCTGCGAGGGCGCTCAAGAGTGTGCGGTCGACGGCATCGTAGGCGGCCATACTGCGCAATCTAGCAGCCGGTCACCGGTATCGGGTGCGCAGAGTGCGCACTCGTCCTGCGACCTCTTGAGCTGACTGCGCGTGAGCCGTACGCTCGCGGTATCCGGCGATGGGGCCGGGTGCGGGCGGCTCACGAGGCGGCCCGCCGATGCGGAGGTTCGACGATGACCCCACCTCGACAGGCCGTGCTCACCAAGCAGGCACCGATGGTTCAACTGATCGATGAGGCCGGCAGCCGGCACCCCGACCCGGAGTTCGATCCGTGGGTGCGCGACATCGGTCCCGCTGAGCTCACCGCCCTCCACCGTGACATGGTGATGGCGCGCCGGCTCGACGCCGAAGGCACCGCGCTGCAGCGGCAGGGCGAGCTCGGGCTCTGGCCGCCGCTCGCCGGTCAGGAGGCGGCGCAGATCGGCTCGGCTCGCGCGCTCCACCCGGATGACTTCGTCTTCTCCAGCTATCGCGAGCACGCGGTCGCGTGGTGCCGCGGCGTGACCCCCACCGAGCTCATGCAGGTGTGGCGGGGCACCGCCTTGAGCGGGTGGGATCCCGCTGAGCGCAACATGGCGGTGCCGCAGATCATCATCGGCGCGCAGGCGCTGCACGCGACGGGCTATGCCATGGGTGCAGCCTGGGACGGGTCGGACAGCGCCGCCATCGCCTACTTCGGCGATGGGGCGACGAGCGAAGGCGACGTGAGCGAGGCGCTCGTGTTCGCCGCGAGCTTCAACGCACCGGTCGTGTTCTTCTGTCAGAACAACCAGTGGGCGATCTCCGAGCCCGTGGACCTGCAGTCCAAGCAGCCGCTCGCGCAGCGCGCGGCAGGGTTCGGCATGCCGGGCGTGCGGGTCGACGGCAACGACGTCCTCGCCGTGATGGCCGCGACCCGCCGTGCGCTCGATCGGGCGCGCCACGGCGCGGGTCCCACGCTGATCGAGGCGGTCACGTACCGGCTGGGGCCGCACACGACCGCTGATGACCCGACCCGCTACCGGACCGAGGACGACGCACGCGTCTGGCGTGACCGCGATCCGATCGCGCGCGTGCGTGCCGCGTTGGCCGCGACCGGATCCGATGTCGAGGCGCTCGTCCGCGAGGCCGACGACGCGGCGGCGCGAGCCGCGATGGAGCTCAGGGCGGGCGTGACCTCGCTCACCGAGCGGCCGCCGCTCAGCGTGTTCGATCACGTCTACGCGGAGCCGAACAGTCAGCTCGAGCGCCAGCGCGCACGCTACGCGCGATACCTCGACCTCTTCGAGGCCGAGGACGAGGCCGAGGCCGAGGCCGAGGACGAAGCCGAGGGTGGTCCCCGATGAGCACCATGACGCTTGCGCGGGCGGTCAACGCGGGCCTCGACCGTGCGCTGGCGAACGACGACCGGGTCGTGCTGATGGGTGAGGACATCGGCCGGCTGGGCGGCGTGTTCCGGGTCACCGACGGTCTGCAGGCCCAGTACGGCGCGCATCGCGTGGTCGACACGCCGCTCTCGGAAGCGGGCATCGTCGGCACCGCAGTCGGCCTTGCCTACCGCGGCTATCGCCCGGTGGTCGAGATCCAGTTCGACGGATTCATCTATCCCGCGTTCGACCAGATCGTCGCGCAGGTGGCGAAGCTGCACTATCGTTCGCGCGGGCAGGTCAGGATGCCGATCACGATCCGGGTGCCGTTCGGCGGCGGAATCGGTGCCGCGGAGCACCACTCGGAGTCGCCCGAGGCGTACTTCGCCCACACGGCCGGCCTGCGGGTCGTCGCGTGCGCGAACCCGGCCGACGCATTCGTGATGATCCAGCAGGCGATCGCGAGCGACGACCCCGTGCTCTTCTTCGAGCCCAAACGTCGGTATCACGTGAAGGGCGAGGTGCCCGACACGGCGAGCCTCGCCGACGCGAAGCCGATGGGAGTGGCATCCCTGCTCACCCAGGGTCGGGACGCGACCATCGTGACGTACGGACCCCTCGTGTCGACGGCGCTCGATGCGGCGCGCGCCGCGGCCGGCGAGGGCGTGTCGCTCGAGGTCGTCGACCTGCGCTCCCTGGCGCCCGTCGACTACCCGACGATCGAGGCCTCGGTGCGGCGCACCGGGCGACTCGTCGTCGTGCATGAGGCGGCCGAGCAGGGCGGGATCGGCGGCGAGCTCGTGGCGCGGATCACGGAGTCGTGCTTCGACGTCCTCGAGGCCGCGCCCGTGCGGGTGACCGGCCACGATATCCCGTATCCGGCCGCGAAGCAGGAGCGGCATCACCTGCCCGACCTCGATCGGATCCTCGATGGCGTCGACCGGGTGCTCGGCCGCCCCAACTCGCTCACGGGGGTGGACGCGTGACGGGCACCATCCGTGAGTTCGCGCTGCCCGACCTCGGCGAGGGGCTGACCGAGTCCGAGCTTGTCGCATGGCGGGTCGCGGTGGGCGAGCGCGTGGAGCTCAACCAGATCATCGCCGACGTCGAGACGGCCAAGGCCGTGGTCGAGCTGCCGTCGCCGTTCGCCGGGGTGGTCACGGCGCTGCACGCCGAGCCCGGGCAGACGGTGAATGTCGGCGAGCCGCTGTTCTCATGCGACACCGGCGGCGCGGACCCGCACGCGGTCATGGGGGCGACGGATGCCCCGGACGAGCCCGAGGCCCACAGCACGCCGTCCGCCGATCTTCCGGAGCCGACGCTCGTCGGGTACGGGGCCGCGGCGGAGGGTGCGCCGAGACGCCGCACGCGCCGGCAGCTCGGGGGCTTCCCCGTGCCGGATGCCGACACCCGCGCAGCGCCGTCGCCGTCCGAACGGCCGCGCTCGACGCCTCCGGTGCGTAAGCTCGCCCACGATCTCGGGATCGATCTCGCCACGCTGTCCGGCACGGGTGAGCGTGGGCTCATCACCCGCGCCGACGTCGAGGCGGCCGCGCGGACCGCGGCCATTCCGGCTCCTGAGGCGGCGCCGGAGCCGGATGCCCTGACCGAGACCCGCGTCCCCGTCAGGGGAGTGCGCAGGGCGACGGCCGCGGCGATGGTCCGCAGCGCGTTCAGTGCGCCGCATGTGACCGAGTTCCTCACGGTCGACGTGACCGCGACCATGGACCTCCTGCGAGGCATCCGTGACGACCGGGACCTGAGCGCGCACCGGGTGACGCCGCTCGCGGTCGTGGCGAAGGCAGTGTGCCTCGCCGCCCGCCGGACCCCCGAGGTGAACTCGCGCTGGGACGAGGAAGCCGGCGAGATCGTCCGCTACGACGGCCTCAACCTCGGCATCGCCGTCGCAACCGATCGGGGACTCCTCGTGCCGAACGTGCGGCGAGCAGATCTGATGAACCTGCTCGAGCTCGCCGACGCCATCGCCGCGCTCGCCGAGACCGCACGCGCCGGGCGGACGGCGCCGGGCGATCTCACCGGCGGCACACTCTCGATCACGAACATCGGGGTGTTCGGGGTGGACGCCGGGACGCCCATCCTGAATCCGGGGGAGGCGGCCATCCTCGCGACCGGCGCGGTGCGGCGCCGACCGTGGGAGCATGGCGGCGAGATCGCCCTGCGCGAGCTCATGACGCTCTCGCTCTCGTTCGACCACCGCCTCGTCGACGGCGAGCAGGGTTCGCGCTTCCTCGCGGATGTGGGTGACATCCTTCGTGAGCCGGGGCGGGCACTCCTGATGGCGTGACGTCGACGCGGGATCAGACGGTGAGGCTGGCCCAGGCGAGCTGCTGAAGCACCCGGCGGACGGCGTCGTCCGCCGGGCGCGCACCATGGCTGCGCGCGCTGTGCGGCGTGGAGTTGATGAGGCCGAACGCCGCGTGCGCGCGAATGCGCAGTTCGACGGTCGGCGTGTCGGGGTGCAGGCGCTCGAGCACGCCCACCCAGAGCTCGACGTACTCGCGCTGCAGGCGACGCACGCGATGCGCGTCGGCGGCCGGAAGACTCGTGAGATCGCGGTCCTGGACACGGATGACGTCGGCGTTCGCGATCGCGAAGTCGACGTGGAATCCGATGAGCGCGCGCAGCGCCGCGCGGTCGTCGGCGGACGCAGCGAGCGTCGCCCGGCCCCCCTCGAGCAGGCCCTCGCTCGCCTCGAGCAGCAGTGCGGCGAGCACCGCGGCCTTCCCGGGGAAGTGCCGGTACACCGCCGGGCCGGAGACGCCGGCGGCCGAGCCCAGCTCCTCGAGCGTCACCCCGGCGTAGCCGCGTTCGGCGAACAGTGCTGCTGCGGCGATGAGCAGGGCGTCGCGCCGATCGGCTTTCGCGCGCGTGCGCTCGCTCATCGTGCCGATCGTCGCCGCCGTGCCTGTCGTCCCGGTCGTGCCGGTTGTGCCCGTTGTGCCCGTTGTGCCCGTCGTGCCGGTCGTGCCCATCCGTCGAGTCCCTTCGGCGTGTGGTGGTTGCCGCCCCAGTTAATCACGACTAACATCGATTTCGGTTAATGCTCATTCACTGAGTCGCGGCCCCCGCCGTCGGGCGACGTGAGGGGCAGCCACGCACCGCATGCTTCGACGGAGAGGCGACATGGCGATCCTGACGACGACGATCGACGCGACGAGCGCGCAGGCCCGCGGCCGAGCCGACGCCCACGATGCGCTCGTCGCCGAGCTGCGCGCGAAGCTCGCGACGGCGGCGCTCGGCGGGCCGGAGGCGTCACGTGACCGCCATGTCGCACGCGGCAAGCTGCTCCCGCGGGACCGGGTCGACCGTCTCCTCGACGAGGGCAGCCCGTTCCTCGAACTCGCGCCGCTCGCCGCCGACGGCCTCTACGGCGGCGAGTCACCCGGGGCCGGCATGATCGCGGGCGTCGGACTCGTGCACGGTCGCCCGGTGATGGTGGTCTGCAACGACGCGACCGTCAAAGGCGGCACGTACTACCCGATGACCGTCAAGAAGCATCTGCGCGCGCAGGAGATCGCGCTCGAGCACGCGCTGCCGTGCGTGTACCTCGTCGACTCCGGGGGTGCGTTCCTCCCACTCCAGGACGAGGTGTTCCCCGACCGCGAGCACTTCGGCCGGATCTTCTTCAACCAGGCGACCATGTCGGCGCGCCGCATCCCGCAGCTGGCTGCCGTGCTCGGCTCGTGCACCGCGGGCGGCGCCTACGTCCCGGCGATGAGCGATGAGAACATCATCGTGCGCGACCAGGGCACCATCTTCCTCGGCGGGCCGCCGCTCGTGAAGGCCGCCATCGGTGAGGTCGTCACGCCGGAGGAGCTCGGCGGCGGCGAGCTGCACTCCGCGGTCTCGGGCGTGACCGACCACCTCGCCGACGACGACGAGCACGCACTCGAGCTCATGCGCGAACTCGTCGCGACCCTGCCGCCGCAGCCGACGCGCGCCTGGGCGGTGCGCGAGCCGCGCCCGCCCGCCGTCGACGCGACGACGCTCACCGCTGCCGTGCCCGTCGACGCCCAGGAGCCCTATGACGTGCGTGAGGTCATCGCCCGCCTCGTCGACGGCAGCGAACTCATCGAGTTCAAGCGCGAGTACGGGGACACCCTCGTGACGGGCTTCGCCCACATCGACGGGCACCCCGTCGGCATCGTCGCGAACAACGGCGTGCTGTTCAGCGAGTCCGCCATGAAGGGCGCGCATTTCATCGAGCTCTGCGACCAGCGCGGCATCCCACTCGTCTTTCTGCAGAACATCTCGGGGTTCATGGTGGGGCGGGACGCCGAGGCGGGCGGCATCGCGAAGCACGGCGCCAAGATGGTCACCGCGGTCGCGACCACTCGCGTGCCCAAGTTCACGGTCGTCATCGGGGGATCGTTCGGTGCCGGGAACTACTCGATGTGCGGCCGGGCGTACTCGCCCCGATTCCTCTGGATGTGGCCGAACGCGCGGATCTCCGTGATGGGCGGCGAGCAGGCCGCCTCCGTGCTCGCGACCGTCAAGCGCGACCAGCTCGCGACCCGCGGCGAGGAGTGGACGGCAGAAGACGAAGCGGCCTTCAGGACCCCGATCCGCGACCAGTACGAGACGCAGGGCAGCCCGTACCATTCGACCGCGAGGCTCTGGGACGACGGCATCATCGAGCCCGGCGACACGCGCACCGTCCTCGCGCTCGCGCTCGAACTCGCGAGCCGAACCCCGCTCGCCGAACCCCGGTTCGGCCTCTTCCGGATGTGAGCATGCAGACCAGACCCCCGTTCGCACGCGTCCTCGTCGCCAACCGTGGCGAGATCGCCGTCCGCGTCATCCGCACCCTCCGCCGGCTCGGCAGCCACGCCATCGCCGTGTACTCCGACGCCGACGCGGGCGCGCCCCATGTCGCGCTCGCCGACACCGCTGTGCGCATCGGCCCGGCGCCTGCGGCCCAGAGCTACCTCGACCCGGCCAGGATCGTCGCCGCGGCGCTCGAGACCGGCGCTCAGGCGGTGCACCCCGGCTACGGATTCCTCTCCGAGCATGCGGGGTTCGCGGCCGCGTGCGCTGACGCGGGGCTCGTCTTCATCGGGCCGGGGATCACGGCGCTCGAGGTGATGGGCGACAAGATCCGGGCCAAGCGCCACGTCGAGGCATCCGGGGTGCCCGTCGTGCCCGGCGTGGCCGACCCCCTGCTCGCCGACGACGCGCTCATCGCGGCCGCCGAGGCGGTCGGCTACCCCGTCCTGGTGAAGCCCTCCGCCGGCGGCGGGGGCAAGGGCATGCAGGTCGCGAACGACGCGCGCGAGCTCGCCGAGGCGCTGCCCGCGGCGCGCCGCATCGCGAGCGCCGCCTTCGGCGACGACACGCTGCTCATCGAGCGTTTCATCGAACGGCCGCGGCACATCGAGGTGCAGGTGCTCGCCGACGCGCACGGGCGGGTCGTGCACCTGGGCGAGCGCGAGTGCTCGCTGCAGCGACGGCACCAGAAGGTGGTCGAGGAGGCGCCGTCGCCGCTCCTCGACTCGGCGACCCGTGCGCGTATCGGCGCCGCCGCGTGCCGCGCGGCCGAGAGCGTCGGGTACGTCGGCGCGGGCACGGTCGAGTTCCTGGTGTCGGATGCCTCGCCGGGCGAGTTCTTCTTCATCGAGATGAACACTCGACTCCAGGTCGAGCACCCGGTCACCGAGCTCGTCACCGGCATCGACCTCGTGGAACAGCAGCTTCGGGTCGCCGCGGGCGAGCCGCTTCCGTTCGAGCAGGACGCGATCGTCCCGCGCGGTCACGCGATCGAGGCCAGGCTGTACGCCGAGAGCCCCGAACGCGGGTTTCTGCCGTCGACCGGGACCATCCTGCGCTGGGAACCGCCGCAGGGGGAAGGCGTGCGGGTGGACGCCGCGGTTCGCCCTGGTCACGCCGTGACCGCCCATTACGACCCGATGCTCGGCAAGATCATCGCGTGGGCGCCCACGCGCGCAGCAGCGCTCGATCGGCTGGATGCGGCGCTCGCCGAGACCGTGCTGTTCGGCGTGGATGCCAACACGTCGTTCCTGCGGCGATTGCTCGCCGACCCCGCGGTGCGGCAGGGCGATCTGCACACGGGGCTGATCGACGCGCTGACAGCCGACGCACCGCCCGCTCCTCCCGATGACGTCATGCGCGCGCTGCTCGACGCGGCGGCCGCCGCGCTCGCGACCGCCACCGCACCGACGGCCGACGCGCACGCGTGGCACCGCGAGTTCGGCTGGCGTGCCGGCGGGACCCGCGTCTCGCGATTCCTGCTCGACGCGGTCGCGGGCCCGTTCAGCGGCACGGTGACCGCGGAGACGCGCCCGCGGCCGCCCGGAGCCGTTCCCGTACCTGGCGGGGAATCCGGGTCGGCCGAGGCATCCGCACCTGGCGCGGCATCCGTGCCCGTCACCGCCGTCGCGCCCGACGGCACGGTCTGGGTCCACGCGAACGGGGCCACCGCCGCCTTCCGGCGGGTCGATCGCGCGGACGCGCTCCGCGCCCGGCTCGCGCGTCTCGAACGCGGCACCGCGCGTGATCCCGAGCACCGGGCCCCTCTGCCGGGCACGGTCACTGCGGTCTTCGTCACCGACGGCGAGGACGTCACGCCTGGCGCCCCGCTCGTGGCGGTCGAGGCCATGAAGATGGAGCACCGTGTGCTCGCCGCGCTCGCCGGGACCGTCCGTCTCGAGGTCGTCGTCGGCGACCAGGTCTCCCGCGACCAACCACTCGCGCGGGTCGTCCCACACGACGGGGCTCCCGCTCAACCTGCCGTCCCACCCGACGGCGTCCACGAGGAAGTGAGCACACCATGAACTACCAGCTCAGCGACGAGGAGCAAGCCCTCTACGACCGGGTCGCCGAGTTCGCCGACACCGTCGTCGCACCCGCCGCATACCGCTACGACAGCGAGCGCCGGCTGCCGCTGGAGATCATCGCGCAGATGGGAGAGATGGGGCTCTTCGGGCTGCCCTTTCCCGAGGAGGTCGGCGGCCAGGGCAAGACGTATTTCCAGCTCTGCCTCGCGGTCGAGGCGCTCGGACGGGTCGACCAGTCCATCGGCGTGACGCTCGAGGCGGGCGTGGGCCTCGGGATCATGCCGATCTTCCGCAACGGCACCCCGGCTCAGCACGCCGAGTTCCTCCCCGATCTGATCGCTGGGCGGGCGCTCGCCGGGTTCGGCTTGACCGAGGCGGCTGCGGGGTCGGATGCCGGCGCGACTCGGACGACGGCCGTACTCGACGGTGACGAGTGGGTGGTCAACGGCTCGAAGCAGTTCATCACCAACTCGGGCACCCCGATCACCAAGCTCGTGACGATCACTGCCGTCACCGGCGAGCGGCGCGCGCCGGACGGGTCGGTGAAGAAGGAGTTGTCCTGCATCATCGTGCCGAACGGCACCCCGGGCTTCACGGTCGAGCCTGGATACGACAAGGTCGGTTGGAACACATCGGACACGCATCCGCTGACCCTGCGCGACGTGCGGGTGCCGGCGGCGAACCTCCTAGGCGAGCGCGGACGCGGATACGCGAACTTCCTGCAGTCGCTCGACGAGGGGCGGATCGCGTTCGCGGCGCTCGCGACGGGCGCCGCGCAGGGCTGCCTCGAGGAGGCGCTGCGCTACGCGAAGGAGCGCGTCGTGTTCGGCACGAACATCGGCTCCAACCAGCACATCGCCTTCAAACTCGCGCGGATGCAGGCCAGGGTGCACCAGGCCCGGCTCGCGTGGCACGACGCGGCCCGCAAGATGGACGCGGGGCAGCCCTTCAAGATGGAGGCGTCGATCGCGAAGATGGTGTGCGGGGAGGCCGCCATGGACAATGCCCGCGACGCGACGCAGATCTTCGGCGGCTACGGGTTCATGAACGAGAGCCGCGTGGCACGTCACTACCGCGACTCGAAGATCCTCGAGATCGGCGAGGGCACGACCGAGGTGCAACTGATGATCATCACGCGCGAGCTCGGCCTCGCGGCCTGAGTCCCGCGGGTGGGAAGGAGGCGTCATGACGGATGCGCCGATGCGTGAGGTCGTGCAGCGCGGGCTGTGGTTCGACGAGTTCGAAGAGGGCGTGCGCTATCTGCATCGTCCGGGACGCACGGTGACGGAGGCCGACAATGTGCTGTTCACGACGCTCACGATGAATCCGCAGCCGTTGCATCTCGACGCCGCATGGTCCGCGGAGCAGCCGTTCGGCGAACGGCTCGTGAACTCGCTGTTCACGCTTTCCACCCTCGTCGGGCAGTCCGTCGCGCAGCTCACGTTGGGCACGCTCGTGGCCAACCTCGGATTCGGTGAGGTCGTGTTCCCGGCGCCGGTGTTCGTCGGCGACACGCTCTACGGGGAGAGCGTGGTGCGCTCGCGTCGGCTGTCGGCCTCGCGGCCCGGGCAGGGCGTGCTCGAGCTCGGACACACCGCGCGGAACCAGGATGGCGTGGTGGTCGCCACCGCGTCCCGCACCATGCTTGTGTGGACCCGCGAGGCGGGCGAACGGGCGGCAGGCGCGGCCGGCGGCCCGGGGAGTGCGGCATCGTGAGCGCGGCGTCCTTCCGGTACGGGGAATCGCTGTCCAGCCCGGCCTTCCGTCTCGGACCCGCACTGCTGTTCTGCCCGGCCGATCGGCCGGACCGCTACGAGAAGGCCCTGGCGCGTGCCGACGCGGTCATCCTCGATCTCGAGGACGCGGTCGCCGAGGACCGCAAGTCGGAGGCGCGGGCGGCGCTCGCCGATCACCCGGTCGATCCCGACCGGGTGATCGTGCGACTGAACCCGGCGGCGTCGGCGCACCATGCGGCCGACCTGGAGGCGCTCGCGGCGACCGGGTATCGGGTGGTGATGCTCGCCAAGTGCGAGGGCACCGCGGACCTCGTCGACCTCGAGGACTTCGAGGTGATCCCGCTCTGCGAGACCGCGCGCGGGGTGCTCGCCGCGGCCGAGCTCGCGGCCCTGCCGAACGTCATCGCCCTGATGTGGGGCGCCGAGGACCTCGTGGCGTCGATGGGTGGCACGTCGAGCCGCGACGTCGAGGGGCGTTACCGCGCTCCGGTCGACCTCGCGCGTTCGAGCGTGCTGCTCGCGGCCGCCGCGCACGACGTTGCGGCGATCGACGCCGTGCACCTCGATCTCGACGATGAGGCGGGTCTCAGAGCGGAGGCCGAGGACGCCGCGGCGCTCGGGTTCGTGGCGACGGCGTGCGTGCACCCCGCGCAGGTGCCGGTCGTCCGCGCCGCCTATCGACCAGACGCCGACCGGGTCGAGTGGGCGCGCGCGGTGCTCGCCGCGGCGCACGGCTCGGCGGGCGCGTTCGCCTTCCGCGGCGCGATGGTGGACGGACCGCTGCTCCGCCAGGCTGAGACGATTGTCCGGTTGTCGGGCGCGGGGGGATCCCGGCCGTGACCCCAGTCCGGGCGAGGTGAACGCGCCACCGTCAACAATTCGGTAACGGTTCACGTGTCGTTGCCTGTCCGGTCCCATTGCGCGCCGGTACGCTCGGAGCAATCCCTGGGGAGGAGGACCGGTCGTGACAGGTCGGCACACGGTGGTCCGAAACCGGACCCGGCCGCCCGCGGGCGGCGCCCAGACCCAGGCCGCGCTGCCGACCCAGGCCGCGCTGCCGACCCAGGCAGAAGCCTCGACGCCGCGGACGATGACCGAGCCCATCGCGACCAACCCACTGTCCGGACCGATCACCGTGCCGCGCGGCGTCCTGCTCGCCGACACCGGGTTCGAAGCGCAGCCCCTCGCGATCGGCGGCAGCGTCTTCGGGTGGACGCTCGGCGGACGAGACGCCGAAGCGGTGCTCGACCGGTTCGCCGCGCTCGGCGGAACCATCATCGACACCGCGGACGCATACGCATCCGGTCAGAGCGAGCACATCGTGGGCACGTGGATGGCCGCGCGCCGGACCCGCGACCGGATGCTGCTCACCACGAAGGTCGGGCGGCTGCCCGGTCGGCGCGGGCTCGCGCCCGAGACGCTGCGCGCGGCGGTCGATGAGTCGCTCGGCCGACTCCGTACCGACACCATCGACGTGCTCTACCTGCACGGCGAAGATCCCGGCGTCCCGCTCGAGGAGAGCCTCGGCGCTGTCGGCGCCTTGATCGAGGCCGGCAAGGTGCGCGCGCTCGGCGCCTCCGACTTCTCACCCGAGCGGCTCATCGAGGCCCGTGTGCTCGCCGCGAACGGGCTGCCGCGCATCCAGCTCATGACGACGAAGTACAACCTGATCGAGCGTCGGCCCTTCGAGGGCGCGCTGGAGCTGGTCGCACACGCGCAGGGACTCGGGGTGCTGCCGTACTTCGCGCTCGCGAACGGCTTCCTCGGCGGCGCCGTCCGCCGCCGCGCCGACGTGCGGCACGACGCGCGTGGCGCCCGTCTCGCCCAGCACCTCACCCGCCGTGGCCATCGCATTCTCGCCGCCCTCGACGCCATCGCTCTCGCGCGTGGCGCGCGTCCGGCGACGGTGGCTCTGGCGTGGCTGATCTCGCGCCCGACCGTCGTCGCGCCGGTGGCGGGCGTCAGCCGACCCGAGCAGGTGGACGCCCTGCTCGCCGCTGCTTCGCTCGAGCTGCACCGCTCTGAGCTCGTCGAGCTCGATCGGGCATCTGCCTGAGGCCGAAGGGCGAGACGTGTGCGGGCGCGTCCGCACCGGGGCGTGTCGGACGTGAGGGTCGGGACGTGGGGTCGGCGGTGGGCGTCGCACCGCGACGGCGTCGGACGCGTGACGTAGGCTGGTGCGGATGAACGGCGCTGTCGACCTCCCGCTCGGAACGGCCGAGCTCACCTTCGAGGCAGCCGGCGGCGCCACGGTGCGACGCACACTGCTGCCCTCGGGCGTTCGGGTGCTCTCCGAGGCGGTGCCGGGCGCGCGAAGCGCGACCATCGGTTTCTGGGTCGCCGTCGGATCGCGCGACGAGCACCCCGCCGAAGCCGGGCACCCCGCGACATTCGGGTCCACGCATTTCCTCGAGCACCTGCTGTTCAAGGGCACCGAGCGCCGGAGCGCACTCGACATCGCGATCTCCTTCGACGCGGTGGGCGGGGAGCACAACGCCCTGACGGCCAAGGAGTACACCTGCTACTACGCCAAGGTCCAGGATCGTGACCTGCTCATGGCGGTCGACGTGCTTGCCGACATGTTCACCTCGTCGGTGCTCGATCCCGACGAGTTCGAGAATGAGCGGGGTGTCATCCTCGAAGAGTTGTCGATGGCCGGTGACGACCCCGCCGACGTCGCGAACGAGCGCTTCTTCGAAGCGGTCCTCGGGGACCACCCGCTCGGCCGACCCATCGGCGGCAGCCCAGAGACCATTCGCGCGGCCCGACGCGACGCCGTCCTGGAGCACTACCGTGCGAACTACCGGCCACAAGACCTCGTGGTCACGGTCGCCGGCGCGGTCGACCACGACCGGCTCATCGAACGGCTCGAACCTGCGCTCGTCGCGGGGGGCTGGGAACTCGACCGTTCCGGTGCCCCCGAAGCTCGACGGGCGACCGTCCCGGCCGTATTGGCCGGCCGACAGCCCGTCACGATCGTCGAGCGGCCACTCGAACAGGTCAACCTGCTGCTCGGCGTCCCCGGCCTCGTCGCGACGGACCCGCGCCGACCGACCCTGAGTGTTCTGAACACCGTCTTCGGCTCAGGAATGAGCTCCCGCCTCTTCCAGGAGGTGCGCGAACGACGCGGGCTCGCGTACTCGGTGTACTCGTTCGGTGCCGGCTACTCGGACGCCGGCGTCTTCGGGATGTACGCGGGCTGCGCCCCGTTGAAAGCGCCGACGGTGGCCGCGCTCATGCGCGCCGAACTCGAGCGCGTCGCCGACCATGGCGTGACCGCGGCAGAACTCGAGCGCGCGGCCGGGCAGTTGGGCGGAGCATCCGCGCTCGCCCTCGAAGACTCGGACAGCAGGATGTCGCGGCTCGGCCGCGCTGAGCTCACGCTCGGCGAGTTTCAAGACCTCGACGAAGCGCTGCGTCGGATCTCGCTCGTGACGGCCGACGATGTCCGCGAGCTCGCCGCCGACCTGGTGACGAGGCCGTGGTCGCTCGTTGCCGTCGGCGCGGCCGAAGAAACGGCGTTCGACGGGGTCGTCGATGTGCCGACCGCGACCGGCGTCCACTGAACGTGACCACGCACCACGAGGAATGATCCAGTGACCCACCATCTCTATCTGGTCCGCCACGGCGAGCAGCTCGACGCCGAGCACGGCCTGCCTGACGGGCCGCTCTCACCACGCGGCCGCCGCCAGGCCGAGGCGCTCGCCGAGCGGCTGGGCGGCATCCCCTTCGACGCCGCATGGCACTCGCCGCTGCAGCGCGCCTCCGAGACCGCCAAGATCGTCGCGGCGAAGATGCCCGCCCTCGAGCCCGAACCGTCCGCGCTGCTGTTCGACTGCATCCCCTCCGGGCCGGCCCCCGAGACGCCGTCCGCCTACGATCCGTTCTTCAGGTCGGTCACCGACGAGGAGATCGATGCGGGCCGCGCGCAGATGGCCGACGCGGTCGCCGAGTACCTCAGGTCCTCCCGGGAAGACCGGCACGAGCTGCTCATCACGCATAACTTCGTGATCGGCTGGTTCGTGCGCGAGGTGCTCGGCGCGCCCGACTGGCGATGGGTGTCGATCAACCAGGCGAACTGCGGGCTCACGGTCCTCAGCCAGAAGCCCGGTCGGCCGTGGAGCCTCGTCGCCCACAATGACCTCGCCCACCTCCCGCCGGAGTTGCGCACGGGCTTGCCGGAGCCGTACCTGCTCTGAGCCGTACCTGCTCTGATCCTGCCGCGGCGTCCCGGGTCACACCCGCTTGCCGTACCAGTTCGTGGCGTTGGGGTTGTCGTTGTACGGATCGATCGTGACGTAGCCGCTCGCGCGATACAAGCCCCCCGCGGCTTCGAGGCTCGCATTCGTGTCGAGCACGAGCTCCTCGGCGCCGAACTCGATAGCGCGGCGTTCGAGTTCCTGGAGGATCATCCGCCCTCTGCCCTGGCCACGCCACTCGGGGCGCAACCAGAGGTGCTTGATCTCGTAGCGCACGAGACCGTCGGCGGACGGCGGGATGCGGCGGACGCCGCCACAGCCGATCGCGGCGGCGCTGGCTGGGCCGTCGCCGGCGGCGGTGCGGTCGACGGGGTCGGCGGCGTCGACGATGACGAAGACCCCGGCCGGCGCCTCGAACTGCTCGGGCGTCGGGAAGGTGGGCCGGTACACGCCCTGCTCGGGCGGAAAGCCCGCGGCGCGTTCGGCGAAGTAGGTGGTCAGCAGAGCATGGGCGTCGGGATCCGTGACGGCCGCCTCGCGGTAGCGCAGCATGGAGCCAGCCTACGTGCGAGGCGTGGCACGGGTGCGCGCCGCCCGCTTGGTAGGCTCGACCGTGTGACGACACGGGTCGCCGTGGCCGGGGCCACGGGAAAGATGGGAACGCTCGCACGCAGGCTCATCGAGGCGGCCGACGATCTCGAACTGCACGCGGCGCTGGACTCGCGGTCCGCGCTCGACGAGATGGACGGCGCCGACGTCGTGCTCGATGTGACCCACCCGGGCGCGAGCGCGGGCATCGTGCAGCACGCAGTGACGGCCGGCATCCCGGTCGTCGTCGGTACGTCGGGCTGGTCGGTCGACCGGATCGCCGACATCCGCCGCCTGCACCGCGACCGTGAAGAGGCCCGCGCCGTGCTGTTCGTGCCGAATTTCTCCGTGGGCAGCGTGCTGGGCTCCGCGTTCGCGGCCATGGCCGCCCGCTTCTTCGACTCGATCGAGATCGTCGAGACGCATCACGCCGGGAAGGTCGACTCGCCCTCCGGTACCGCGGTCAGAACAGCGGAGCTCATGGCCGATGCGCGTGGCTCGGCCGGCCCGGTGTCCGCGCCGCATGCCGACCAGCGTGCGCGCGGGCAGCTCGTCGCCGGCATCCCGGTCCACAGTCTTCGAATGTCCGGGCTGCTCGCCGAGCAACGCGTGATGCTCGGTGGCACCGGTGAGACCCTCACCATCTCGCATTCGACCCTGTCTCCCGAGGCGTACGAAGCGGGCATGCTGCTCGCGTTGCGCCGGGCCCCGGACACGGCGGGCGTGCACATCGGGCTCGACGCGCTGCTCGATCTCGGCATGCCGAGCACCCGATGAGGGGTCGCGCCGCCGCCATCATCATGGCCGTGCTGCTCGCGGTCTACCTCGTGCTCGTCGGCTGGCGCGCGGTGCAGTTCGTCGCGACCGGCGAGCCGGCTGCGGTGGGCATCGGCATCGCCCTCATCGTGCTGCCCGTCCTCGGCGCGTGGGGGCTGTGGCGCGAACTCGATTTCGGGATGCGATCGCAGCACCTCGTGCGACGGCTCGATGCCGAGGGCGGCGCCGACCTCGGGTTGCCGACCTCGCCGAGCGGACGGGTCGATCGGAGCGTTGCGGACGCGGCGTTCGACGGCTTCCGTCAGGAGGTCGACGCATCGCCCGAGTCCTGGCGTGCCTGGCTTCGGCTCGGGCTGGCGTACGACGCGGCCGGCGATCGCCGGCGGGCGCGGGGCGCCGTGCGCCGAGCGATCAGTCTCGAGCGCCGGAGCCGCTGACCATCGCCGCGATCGCGGCAGCCGCGGTCGGATGCGTGAACCGGAAGCCGGCATCGATCAGACGTTGCGGGCGCACCTTCTGGTTCGCGAGCAGGAGCTCGTCGGCCGCGACCCCGAGGGCGAGCGTGAGCGCACGCTCCGGAACGGTGAACGCGTGCGGGCGATGCAGCTGCCGGGCCAGCTCGGCGGTGATCTCGCCGGCGGTCGCCGGGGTGGGACCGGCGAGGTTCACGGGGCCGGCGAGCGCGGCATCGAGGAGGAACTCGATGGCGCGCACCTCGTCTTCGAGCGAGATCCATGGCCAGTGCTGCGTGCCGGTCCCGAGTGTGCCCGCGAGTCCGACCTTCGTGAGTCTCGCCACGCGTTGAAGCGCGCCGCCGTTGCCGACCACGATGCCGCTTCGGAACATCACCGTGCGCGTCGTGTCGGGTGCGAGCGCCGCCTGGCCTTCCCACTGCTCCACGACCTCCGCCAGGAATCCGGTGCCGACGGCCGAGTGCTCGGTGAGCAACTCGGCCGGCCGGTCGCCGTAGACGCCGACCGCCGAGGCGCTGAGGAATACGTGGGGCGGCTGCGCCGCCTCACGCATCGCCCGCGTCAGGGTGCGCGTGGCGTCGAGCCGGGAACGCAGGATCTCGTCGCGATAGTGCTTCGTCCACGGCAGGTGCGACAACGACGCGCCCGACAGGCTGATCACCGCGTCGGTGCCCGTCAGAGCTGTGGGGTCGAGTGTTCCGTCAGCCGGGGACCACGACACCTCGTCGCCGGACTCGCTACGTCGCCGCACCAGCCGGACGACCTCGTGACCGGCTCGTGCGAGCCGGTCGACGAGCGCCGTACCGATGAAGCCGGACGCGCCGGCGACGAGCACCCGCACTGTTAGGCGAGCTCCGCCTCGATCGTGATCGGGACGCCGGCCAGCGCCTTCGAGATGGGGCAGTTCTGCTTGGCGTCCTCCGCAAACGACTCGAACTCCGCCTCACTGAGCCCGGGGATCCGTGCGCTGACGAGCAGGTGGCTGCCGGTCACGCCCTTGCCGGCCTCGAAGGTGACCGCGGCGGTCGTCTGAATGGACTCGGGGGTGTGCCCGGCGCCGGCGAGCGCGTGCGAGAGCGCCATCGAGAAGCACGCCGAATGTGCGGCGCCCAGCAGCTCCTCGGGGGTCGTGGTCGCCGCATCGGCGCCGCCCTCTGCGCGCGCCTTCCAGTTCACCGGGAACGAGCCGAGCTTCGACGAATCCAGCGCGACCGTGCCGGATCCTTCCATCAGCGTGCCGGTCCAGACCGTGGTCGATTCACTCGTGACAGCCATCGTTCCTCCTCTTCGAGCCGAGATCGTTTCCAGCCTAGCCGTGCGCCGGCCGCGACGGCCGGCCGCGCCTTCGATACGATCGTCCACGTGGAGCCTGTGATCGCGACCCCGTACGAAGATCTGCTGCGCGAGACGCTCGCGAACGGCGCGCACAAGAGCGATCGCACGGGCACGGGCACGACCAGTGTGTTCGGGCGGCAGCTCCGGTTCGATCTCGCCGAGGGCTTTCCGCTGATCACGACGAAGCGGGTCCACTTCAAATCCATCGCGTACGAGCTGCTCTGGTTCCTGCGCGGTGAGTCGAATGTGGGGTGGTTGCGCGATCACGGCGTCACGATCTGGGACGAGTGGGCGGATGCCTCGGGCGAGCTCGGTCCCGTCTACGGTGTGCAGTGGCGGTCATGGCCGACGCCGGACGGCGGGCACATCGACCAGATCGCCCAGGTGATCGAGGACATCCGGCGCACGCCCGACTCGCGGCGGCTTCTCGTGTCGGCCTGGAATCCGGCAGACATTCCCGACATGGCGCTCGCGCCCTGCCACGCGCTGTTCCAGTTCTACGTCGCCGACGGCAAGCTGTCCTGCCAGCTGTACCAACGCAGCGCCGACCTGTTCCTCGGCGTGCCGTTCAACATCGCGTCCTACGCGCTGCTCACCCTCATGGTCGCGCAGCAGACCGGACTCGAGCCCGGCGAGTTCGTCTGGACCGGCGGTGACTGCCACATCTACGACAATCACCGTGAGCAGGTGGCCGAACAGCTCACGCGTGCGCCGTATCCCGCGCCGAAACTGCGGTTCCGCCGGACCCCTGACTCGATCTTCGACTACGAGTATGAGGATTTCGAGGTCGTGGGCTACGAGCATCACCCCGCGATCCGCGCCGCAGTCGCCGTATGACGACGGCGGTGCGCATCGGTCTGATCTGGGCCGAGGCGCGTGGCGGTGTGATCGGTGCTCGCGGCGGCATGCCCTGGCACGTCCCTGAGGACCTTGCCCATTTCAAGACCGTGACTATGGGTGCGCCCGTGGTCATGGGGCGGAAGACGTGGGACTCGCTGCCCGAGCGGTTCCGGCCGCTGCCTGGCCGAGAGAACGTCGTGGTCACCCGGCAGCCGGGGTGGTCCGCCGAGGGCGTGGTGCGGGCGGCCTCGTTCGACGCGGCGATCGCCTCGGTCACGCCGTCCGGTGACGCGGATCGTGTCTGGGTGATCGGTGGGGGAGAGCTCTTCCGGATCGCGCTGCCGCTCGCCGACCGGCTGGAGGTGACGCGCCTCGACCTCGACGTGGAGGGGGATGCGTTCGCGCCCGCGATCGATGCGACGTGGCAGTCGGTCTCCGCTGACCCGACCGAGGGCTGGCACACGTCCCGCAGCGGCATCCGCTACCGCTTCGAGCGCTTCACCCGCTGACGCCCGCGTCGCCGGCCGTGCGCCCTTCGCGGTCGCCGCGCTCCGACCGCCGCGACGGATCGGGTGTCTCGAACCGATACGCTTGAGGGCGTGACTTCAGAGAATCCCTTCGGACAGGTGCTGGTTGCGCTCGTCACGCCGATGACGGCTGACGGCGAGGTCGATTGGCCGGGGGTCGAGAAGCACATCGACGACGTCATCAGCGCCGGGGCCGACGGCATCGTCGTCACGGGCACGACCGGCGAGACCTCGACCCTCACCGACCCCGAGAAGATCCGGCTCGTCGAGGTCGGCAAAGATGTCGCCGCGGGCCGCGCGAAGATCATCACGGGCGGCGGCTCGAACGAGACCGCACACGCGATCGAGCTGTACCAGCACTCTGAGCAGGCCGGCGCCGACGGCATCATGATCGTGACGCCGTACTACAACAAGCCCACTCAGGCGGGCATCCTGACGCACTTCCGGCTGGTCGCCGACGCGACCGACCTGCCGGTGATCCTCTACGACATCCCCGGCCGCACCGGTGTGCCCATCCGCTACGAGACGATCCTGCGGCTCGCCAAGCACCCCAACATCCTCGCCATCAAGGACGCCAAGGGCGACTTCAGCGAGGTCAGCCGGGTCCTCAACCAGACCGACCTGATGTACTTCTCGGGCGATGACGCCAACGTGCTGCCGCACCTCTCGATCGGTGCGACGGGTCTCATCGGGGTGACGGCCAACATCGCGCCGGCTCCGTACCGCACGATCATCGACGCCGTGAACGCGGGCGACCTCGCCACGGCGACCGCCGCGCACCAGCAGCTCGAGCCGCTCGTGCGCGCGGTCATGACGCACGTTCCCGGCACCGTCGCCGCGAAGTACATCCTGCACGGCCTCGGCCGCATCGGCAGCCCGCGCGTGCGGCTGCCGCTCGTCGGCCCCGAGGAATGGGAGGCCGCGCTCATCGAGGACGAGATCGATCTCGTCGAGGGCGTGGCCGGTGTGGACTTCCACAACTTCCGTCCCGACCGAAATGCCGCAGCAGGCGGCGCGCTCCCGAAGGTGGCCGGGACCACCCGCTGACCCGCGAGCCCCATGACGACCGCGGCCGCACAGGCGCCGCAGCAACTGCACACTGAACAAAGGAGGGCTCATGCCCGACACCGTCTTCGACCCTGCCCCGCTCGAGCCGGGCACGCTCCGGATTATCCCCGTCGGAGGCCTCGGCGAGGTCGGCCGCAACATGACCGCGTACGAGCTCGACGGCAAGATCCTCATCGTCGACTGCGGGGTGCTGTTCCCTGAAGAGCACCAGCCGGGCGTCGACCTGATCCTGCCCGACTTCGGCTTCCTCAGGGACCGCCTCGACGATGTCGTCGGCGTCGTGCTGACGCACGGGCACGAGGACCACATCGGCGCCGTGCCGTATCTGCTCAAGGTACGCGCCGACATCCCCCTGATCGGCTCGACGCTCACGCTCGCGCTCGTCGAGGCGAAGCTCAAAGAGCACCGCATCAAGCCGTACACGCTGACCGTCGCCGAGGGCCAGCGGGAGACCCTGGGGCCGTTCGACCTCGAGTTCATCGCGGTCAACCATTCGATCCCCGACGCGCTCGCGGTCGCGATCAAGACCCGGGCCGGCACGGTGCTCGCCACCGGCGACTTCAAGATGGACCAGCTCCCGCTCGACGGCCGGCTCACCGACCTGCGCGAGTTCGCGCGACTCGGCGAAGAGGGCGTCGATCTGTTCATGGTCGACTCCACGAATGCGGATGTCCCGGGCTTCACGCCGCTCGAGCGCGACATCGGTCCCGTCCTCGACCAGGTCATCTCGCGCGCCACCAAGAAGGTCGTCGTCGCGAGCTTCTCCAGCCACGTGCACCGCGTGCAGCAGGTACTCGACGCAGCCGTCGCGAACGGTCGGCGCGTCGCACTGCTCGGGCGCAGCATGGTACGGAACATGTCGATCGCCGAGGACCTGGGGTACCTGAGGGTGCCGGAGGGCGTCCTGATCGACTTCAAGAAGGCCGGAGACATCCCCGACGATCGCATCGTCTACATGTCGACGGGCTCGCAGGGCGAGCCCATGGCCGTGCTCAGCCGCATGGCCAACCGCGACCACCAGATCGAGATCGACGAGGGCGACACGGTCATCCTCGCGTCGAGCCTCATCCCCGGCAACGAGAACGCGGTCTACCGCGTCATCGACGGACTCACGAAGCTCGGCGCCAACGTGGTGCACAAGGGCAACGCGAAGGTGCACGTCTCCGGTCACGCCGCGGCCGGCGAGCTGCTCTATTGCTACAACATCTTGAAGCCGCGGAATGTGCTGCCGATTCACGGCGAGTACCGGCACCTCGTGGCCAACGCGAAGCTCGCGCGTGACACGGGCATTCCTGAATCCCGCACCTTCATCGGCGAGAACGGCACGGTGTTCGATCTCCGCGACGGCGAGGTCCGGGTCGCCGGGCAGCTCGACCTCGGGTTTGTCTACGTCGACGGCTCGACCGTCGGCGAGATCACGGATGCCGATCTGAAGGACCGGCGGATCCTGGCGGAGGAGGGGTTCATCTCGGTCATCGTGGTGGTGGACGCCACGACCGGCCGGGTGATCAGCGGGCCCGAGATCCACGCCCGCGGGTTCGCCGAGGACACCTCGGTGTTCGAAGACGTGAAGCCGAAGATCGCGGCCGCGCTCACGGAGGCCGCGCAGAGTGGTGTCCGCGACTCGCACGCGCTCTCGCAGATCGTGCGGCGCACGCTGGGCACGTGGGTCAACCGGCGACTGCGTCGACGCCCGATGCTCGTTCCGCTGGTCATCGAAGCCTGATCAGCCAGGCTCGACACGGCGGGTCCGGGCGTCGCCCGTGGCTCGCCGCGTGCGCCCCGCCGACACCGATCCGAGACACTCGCGCCCGGCTGACGGCGTCGGTCGGTCGTCGGCCGTAACGTAGACCGCATGGCTACGGGGACCCGGTCGAACAAGCGTGCGTCTGGCGCAAGTACCCGGGCGACGTCGACGCGTCAGTCGACCGCGGCGACGAAGAAGCTGCCCGCCGCCAAAGCGGGGGCGACGGCCATCGGTGACGAACGACCCAATGTGCTGGTTCGTTCGTGGATGGGACTCGCTCATGTCGTGGGTGCTGGGGCCAGAGCGCTCGGCCCCGAGACGCTCGCGAAAGAGGAGCGGCGTGACGGCCTGCCGTTCTTCATCGTGCTGCTCTCGGTTGCCGGCGCGATCGTCGAGTGGTTCTTCATCAATGAACCGGCGGCTCAGGCGCTCGACGCGTGGACCTTCGGCGGGCTCTTCGGGCGGGTCGCGTTCGCGCTGCCGGTCATCATGCTCCTGTTCGCGGTCTGGCTGTTCCGCCATCCGAGCTCGGTGCACGACAACACGCGGATCGGCATCGGTCTGGCATTGCTGTTGGTCTCCGTGTCGGCCCTCTGCCACATCTTCGGCGGCCAGCCTGCGCCGAGCGAGGGCATGCCCGTCCTCGCGCGGGCGGGCGGCATCATCGGCTGGATGCTGGCCGAGCCGCTGGTCTTCCTCATCACGCCCATCGGTGCGACCGCGGTGGTCATCCTGCTGCTCGTGCTCGCGCTGCTGATCATGACCAAGACCCCGCCGAACCGCATCGGGGCGCGGTTCCGAGAGCTCTACGACTGGTTGTTCGGCGCGGTCGAGCAGGGCGAGGCGTCCGAGGGCTCCGAGCCGGCGCCCAAGCGCACGCGTGGGAAGGCCGCCGAGCGGACCGCGCAGGTCGAGCTCGACGGCGTCGACGGCGATGACGAGGCCATGCCCTCGGGCGGCATGCTGCCCTGGTGGCGTCGCAACGAGTCCAACCGCGAGGAAGACCCCGCGTTCGAGTCCGCCGGGGCCGACGGCCTGACCGAGGTCTTCGGGGCCGGCTCGGCCGATGGCAGCTTCGAGACCGCGCTCGAGGGCGCCGCCGGCGGTCCGGATGCGTACGGAACCGAGGTGCTGAGCGACCTCGAGCGTGCGGAGTCGGCGCTCCAGGAGTTCACGGGCGAGTCGCCGCACGGCGCTCTGGGCCTCCGCGGCGACGACGCAGCCGTGACGGCCCTGCTCGGCGGTCTCGACACCGCGGCTGCGGGCAACGATGCCGTGTCGGGCGGCGCGGAGGACGGTGAGCCCGGGGCTGCCCAGACGGCGGGCGCCGAGCCTGAGCCCGATCGGCCATACCACCTTCCGTCGGCGTCAACACTGGCGGCCGGGGCGCCCGCCAAGGCGCGCTCCGCCGTGAACGACGAGGTGGTCAGGCAGATCACGGGCGTCCTCGATCAGTTCGGTGTCGATGCCAAGGTGACCGGCTTCTCACGAGGCCCGACCGTCACCCAGTACGAGATCGAACTGGGGCCCGGCGTGAAGGTGGAGCGCGTGACCGCGCTCTCCAAGAATCTCGCGTACGCGGTTGCGTCGAACGAGGTCCGCATCCTGTCGCCCATCCCGGGCAAGAGCGCGATCGGTGTCGAGATCCCGAACGCCGACCGCGAGATCGTGACGCTCGGTGACGTCCTGCGGTCGGGTGCGGCGGTCGGTGCGAAGCATCCGATGACCATCGGCGTCGGCAAGGACGTCGGTGGCGGCTACGTCGTGGCGAACCTCGCCAAGATGCCGCACCTGCTCGTGGCGGGGTCCACCGGATCCGGCAAATCGAGCTTCGTGAACTCCATGATCACGAGCCTCCTGATGCGCGCGAAGCCGTCAGAGGTGCGCATGGTCCTGATCGACCCCAAGCGCGTCGAGCTCGCGCCGTATGCCGGCGTGCCGCACCTGATCACGCCGATCATCACGAACGCGAAGAAGGCGGCCGAGGCCCTGCAGTGGGTCGTCAAAGAGATGGACATGCGGTACGACGACCTCGCGTCGTTCGGGTTCCGTCACATCGACGATTTCAACAAGGCCGTGATCAACGATGAGATCGTGCTGCCGGCCGGCAGCGAGCGCAAGCTCAAGCCGTATCCCTACCTCCTCGTGGTGGTCGATGAGCTGGCCGACCTCATGATGGTCGCCCCCCGCGACGTCGAGGACTCGATCGTGCGGATCACGCAGCTTGCCCGGGCCTCCGGCATCCACCTGGTGTTGGCGACCCAGCGGCCGTCGGTCGATGTCGTCACGGGCCTCATCAAGGCCAACGTCCCGAGCCGACTGGCGTTCGCCGTGACCAGCGTCACCGACTCCCGCGTGATCCTCGATCAGCCCGGTGCAGACAAGCTGATCGGTCAGGGCGACGGGCTGTTCCTGCCGATGGGTGCCTCCAAGCCCATCCGGGTGCAGGGCGCCTGGGTGGCCGAGGGCGAGATCGAACGGGTGGTCGCGCACGTGACGCGTCAGGCGCGGCCGGAGTACCGCAACGACGTCGCGCAGGTCGTCGAGAAGAAGGAGATCGACGCCGACATCGGCGACGACCTCGAGCTCCTGCTCGCGGCCGCCGAGCTCGTGGTGTCGACGCAGTTCGGGTCGACGTCCATGCTCCAGCGGAAGCTACGGGTGGGCTTCGCGAAAGCGGGTCGCCTGATGGACCTGCTCGAGTCGCGTGAGGTCGTGGGGCCATCCGAAGGGTCGAAGGCCCGCGACGTGCTCGTAACCGTGGAGCAGCTGCCCGGAGTGCTGGCGAGGATGCGCGGCGAGGAGCCGGCCGGTCCCGCGGCGCCGCCCGCGCCCGCGCCCGCGGCGCCGCCCGCGCCCGCGCCCGCGGCGCCGCTTCCGGTCGCCGGCTCCGGCGGTCCCGGCACGGCGCTCGGGAGCGATGACGACCGGTACCGCGATCCGGTCGGCCGGATGGGTGAGGGCCTGCCAGAGGTCGAGGGAGACTCCGACGAGGACGCATGGGGCCTCACCGGCCGCGACTGATCGGCGACTATTCTGAGACCTATGACCTCCTCCGCCGGAAGCCGCGCGCGATCGGCGAACTGGAACCTCCCGAACGCCATCACGATCGTGCGGATCCTGCTCGCGCCGCTCTGTTTCTGGCTCATCCTCGCCGACCACGGCGACGACGTCGTGCTGCGCTGGTTGGCGACCGCGCTGTTCGTGGTCGCGATCGCGACCGACGGCATCGACGGGCATATCGCGCGCAGCCGCGGACTCATCACCGATCTCGGCAAGCTGCTCGATCCGATCGCCGACAAGCTGCTGACGAGCGGCGCCCTCGTGTGTCTGTCCATCCTCGGCGAGCTCCCGTGGTGGGTGACCGCGCTCATCGTGGTCCGCGAGGTCGGCATCACGATCTGGCGTCTCGTCGAGCTGCGTCGGGGCAATGTGGTGCCGGCAGCATCCGGCGGCAAGCTCAAGACGGTCGTCCAGGCGGTGGCGATCGCCTTCGCGCTCACGCCCCTGTCGTTGCTGTTGGGCACGTGGGTCGACTGGCTCAACACGGCGCTCATGACCGCCGCTCTGCTGCTGACCGTCTGGTCCGGCGCCCAGTACGTCAAGGACGCCGTGGTCCTCGCGCGGAACCGCCGGGGCGCATGAGCGCGGATCCGGCCGCGCGGCTCGTCGCCGAGCTCACGGAGCGCCGGTGGACGGTCGCCGTGGCCGAATCGCTCACGGGCGGTCTGCTCGCGGCCCGGATCGTCTCGGTGCCGGGAGCGTCGGTGGCGTTCACGGGCGGCGTGGTCGCGTACGCCACCGAGCTCAAGGCGAGCCTGCTCGGGGTCGATCCGGGGTTGCTCGCCGCTCGTGGCCCGGTCGATCCGGTGGTGGCCCAACAGATGGCCGAGCGCGTTCGGCGCGTCTGCGAGGTGGCCGGGCGGCCGGCCGAGCTCGGGCTCGCCACGACGGGCGTGGCCGGCCCCGACGCACAGGACGGGCATCCGCCCGGAACCGTGCACCTCGGCATCGCGTCGCCCCGAGGCATCCGCTCGGTCTCGCTCGAGCTGGCCGGCGACCGTCCCGCCATCCGCGAGCAGACCGTGGCTCGCGCCGTCGAGGAGGCGCTTTCGGAGCTTGCCGAGTGGCGGGACGCGAGCGCGGAATACCGTTCGTGAACTCCCTGTTACATGTACTGGGTTCACACGGAAGGTCCAGTGTGAAACGCTAGAGTCGATGCACGGCGGCAGGGGTTAGACTGTCGCTCCGGTGTTGGCTCGACCCAAGTGAAGGAGGTTCCGATGGTTCTGGTTCGACAGGAGATCGGCGACGTGCTGAGGGACTTCCGTCTGCAGAAGGGTCGCACGCTCCGGCAGGTCGCGAGCAAGGCGAGCGTCGCGCTCGGGTACCTCAGTGAGGTCGAGCGTGGACAGAAAGAGGCCTCGAGCGAGATCCTCGCCTCGGTGGCTGATGCGCTCGACACGCCCATCTCGGTGATCATGCACGAGGTCGGCGACCGGATCGCAGTGCTCGAGGGCGTCACCCCCGTTCCGGACAGCCTGCCCGACGACCTCGTCGCCGAGTTCGACGCGGACATGATGGTTCGCTGACGCCGAACGTCTTCGTCTCGGTGCGCCGGCCGGTCTTCGGACCGGCCGGCGCTGTGTCTGTGTCTGCGTCTGCGTCTGCAGGCCCATCGGCCATGATCTGGATGCGTACCCTGGAGGACCGATGAAACTCAGTGAGTTCCAGCTCGCCGTCGACGAGGAGTTCGGCGCCGGGTACGCGAGCGTGCTGCTGCAAGACCTCGCGCTCGGCTCGCTCGGCGGCCGCACTGCGCGTGAGGCGCTGGGCGCGGGTGTCGCGCCCCGAGACGTCTGGCTCGCGCTCTGCGACGCCACGGATGTCCCGGCCGAGCGTCGGCACGGCGTCGGCCAGCGCGAGCCCGGGCGTCAACGCTGACGCGGAGGGCGCGGCGAAGGCGCCTTCGACACGCGGCGCGTCGTTCGAACATGCGTTCGGTTCCCGGAGTAGGCTCCTGCACAGCGAAACGTCTCGAGGACACCATCCCCAACGCGCGGGCAACACCGGGCAATGTCGGTGGCCGGCATTAGCGTCGGAGTCGTCGGAACTTCCGCACCCGCCTTGTCGTGGAATCGACCCGGGCCACCCCGGGGTCGAACGCCGCGACAGCCTGAAGGCAGCCGAACCGAGCTTCGAAGGAGCCAGCACATGCCATCACCAGTAGACCGCGAGAAAGCGCTCGAAACCGCTCTCGCCCAGATCGACCGTCAGTTCGGCAAAGGCTCGGTGATGCGCCTCGGGAGCGAGGAGCGTGCCCCGGTCGAGGTCATCCCGACCGGCTCCATCGCCCTTGATGTCGCGCTCGGCGTCGGCGGCCTGCCGCGTGGGCGCATCGTCGAGATCTATGGTCCTGAGTCGTCGGGTAAGACGACGTTGACGTTGCACGCCATCGCCAACGCCCAGCGTGCCGGCGGCATCGCGGCATTCGTCGACGCCGAGCATGCGCTTGATCCCGAATACGCCAAGAAGCTCGGCGTCGACATCGATGCCCTGCTGGTGTCGCAGCCCGACACCGGTGAGCAGGCGCTCGAGATCGCCGACATGCTCGTCCGCTCCGGATCCATCGACCTGATCGTGATCGACTCGGTGGCGGCTCTGGTGCCGCGGGCCGAGATCGAGGGCGAGATGGGCGACTCGCACGTGGGGCTCCAGGCGCGCCTCATGTCGCAGGCGCTCCGCAAGCTCACGGGTGGGCTGAATCAGACGAACACCACGATGATCTTCATCAACCAGCTGCGCGAGAAGATCGGTGTGTTCTTCGGCAGCCCGGAGACCACGGCCGGCGGAAAGGCGCTGAAGTTCTATGCGTCGGTCCGGCTCGACATCCGACGTATCGAGACCCTGAAAGACGGCTCGGAGGCGGTCGGCAACCGGACCCGAGTGAAGATCGTCAAGAACAAGATGGCGCCGCCCTTCAAGCAGGCTGAGTTCGACATCCTCTACGGGGTCGGCATCTCGCGCGAGGGGTCGCTCATCGATTACGGCGTCGACCAGGGAATCGTGAAGAAGTCCGGTGCCTGGTACACCTACGACGGCGATCAGCTGGGCCAGGGCAAAGAGAACGCACGGAACTTCCTGCTGCAGAACCCCGACATCGCGGCCGACATCGAGCGCAAGATCCTCGTGAAGCTCGGCATCGGCGCGGGAGCGGGCGGCGCCGAGCAGGCGACGAACGTCGAGTCCCTCGACGCGAAGCGTCGAGGCGCCTGACCGCCGCAGGCCAGCACGTGAACGAGACCGGGGAGGGCAAGCATGAGTGACGCATCCCGCCAACGCGGCGCGCAGCGCCTGGCCCCGGTCTCGTATCTGCCCTGGGCGGTCCCAGGCGTGGACCGGTCGGTCCCGGGCAAGGACGAGACAGAGCCAGATCAGTCACGAGCAGGCACGAGCGTGAACCGTGCCGGCGCCGGGAATGCGAGCGTCACGCCCATCGGCGGGGGTGACCCCGCTCGGGCCGAGCATCGCCGGCGCACTCAGATCGAGCACGGCGAGCACGGCGAGCACGGCGAGCCGGACTCCGGGGTGGAGCGCGATGTGCGGATCGATCGACTCGTGATTGGGCGCCTTCGGCGTTCGTCGCTGTCGATCGCCGAGGTGCGAGCCGTGCTCGTCGAGCACGGACTCGACGACGCCGAGGTCGAGGAGTGGATCGAGCGGTACGAGCGGCTCGGCTACCTGAACGACGTACGACTCGCCGAACAGCTGGTCCGCACGGGCGCAGAGCGCCAAGGCCGGGGGAGTGCCGCCATCCTCGCGGAGCTCAGCCGTCGAGGGGTGAGCGCGGAGGCCACGCGCGCGGCGCTCGAATCGTTGGACCCCGACCTCGAGCGGCGCAACGCGTTCGCGGTCGCGGAACGTCGAGCGCGGCAACTGCGTGGGCTCGACCGGGCGGTCGCCGAGCGGAGGCTCAGCGCATTCCTGCAGCGCCGCGGATACGGGTCGGCCGTGGTACGTGAAGCCGTGCACGCCGCGCTGTCGACCGACTGACCCGCCCGTGCACCGATCATCGTGCGGTGAACGACCAGCATGTGCCACCGTCTGCTCAGCGGGCGCACCGATCGCTCGTAGAATGGTGCGATCATGAGCACCCTCCACGAGGTCTCGCCGGGCGAGGCCGTCGAAACCCTGCCCCGTACCTACGAGGTGCGCACGTTCGGCTGCCAGATGAACGTCCATGACTCCGAGCGACTGTCGGGTTCGCTGGAGGCTGCCGGGTACGTTCCCGCCAACGGAGCCGAACCCGATGTCGTGGTGATCAACACCTGTGCCGTGCGTGAGAACGCCGACAACAAGCTCTATGGCAACCTCGGCCACCTCGCGAGCGTGAAACGCCGCCACGCCGGCATGCAGATCGCCGTGGGTGGCTGTCTCGCCCAGAAAGACAAGAACGTCATCCTCGAGAAGGCGCCGTGGGTCGACGTCGTCTTCGGCACGCATAACATGGGCTCGCTGCCGAGCCTGCTCGAGCGCGCCCGCCACAACGAGGAGGCCCAGCTCGAGATCCTCGACGCGCTCGACGTCTTCCCCTCGACGCTTCCGACCAAGCGCGACTCGACCTACAGCGGCTGGGTGTCGATCTCCGTCGGCTGCAACAACACCTGCACGTTCTGCATCGTGCCTTCACTCCGCGGCAGAGAGAAAGACCGCCGGCCCGGCGATATCCTCGCCGAGATCCGGGCCCTCGTCGACGACGGGGCCATCGAGGTCACCCTTCTCGGCCAGAACGTGAACTCCTACGGGGTCGAGTTCGGCGATCGGCAGGCGTTCGGCAAACTGCTGCGCGCCGCCGGCCAGATCGAGGGACTCGAACGCATCCGCTTCACCAGCCCGCATCCCGCCGCGTTCACCGACGACGTGATCGACGCGATGGCCGAGACGCCCAACGTCATGCCGCAGCTGCACATGCCGCTGCAGTCCGGCTCCGACCGCGTGCTCAAGGCCATGCGCCGCTCGTACCGGTCCGAACGGTTCCTCGGCATCCTCGATCGGGTACGGGCGAAGATCCCGAACGCGGCGATCTCGACCGACATCATCGTGGGCTTCCCCGGCGAGACCGAGGCGGACTTCGAAGACACCCTGCGCGTGGTCGAGGCCGCCCGCTTCGCATCGGCCTTCACGTTCCAGTACTCCGTGCGGCCTGGCACGCCCGCCGCGACCATGCCCGATCAGGTCCCGAAAGAGGTCGTCCAGCAGCGTTACGAGCGACTGATGGCACTTCAGGAGCGCATCTCCTGGGAGGAGAACCAGCGTCTCGTCGGCCGGCCGGTGGAGGTGCTCGTCGCAACCGGCGAAGGCAAGAAGGATGCCGCGACGCATCGGCTCACCGGTCGGGCCGAAGACAGCCGGCTCGTGCACTTCGAGGTCCCCGCGGGTTCTGCCCTGCCGCGGCCCGGCGACGTGGTGTCGGTGACGATCACCCAGGCCGCACCCTTCCATCTCATCGCGGACTCGGTCGACGACGGCCCGCTGCGCGTCCGACGGACTCGGGCTGGGGACGCCTGGGACCGTGCACAGGCTGAGAGCTGCGGTGTCCCGGCCGCGCCCGGTTCGAGCACCGCGGCGGCCGGTCGCGTCGCGCTCGGTCTTCCCACGATCCGGGTCGGCCGCGAGCCGCTCGTCGCACCCGGTGTCGGCACCATGCCGATCTATGACCCGACCGACGCGCAACGCTGATCCCGAGGTGACGCTCATCGCGATCGTCGGTGCCACCGGCACCGGCAAGTCCGACTTCGCGCTCGACCTCGCCGACGCGATCGCGCGTCAGGGACGTCGGGCCGAGGTCGTCAACGCGGACGCCATGCAGCTCTACCGCGGGATGGATATCGGCACCGCCAAACTGCGCCCCGAAGAGCGCCGGGGCGTCCCGCACCGGCTCCTCGACGTCCTCGACGTCACCGAAGAGGCATCGGCCGCGGCCTACCAGGCCGCCGCGCGCGCCGAGATCGAACGCATCCAGGCGGACGGGTCGGTGCCGCTTCTCGTCGGCGGCTCGGGCCTCTATGTCTCGAGCGTGATCCACGACTTCCGGTTCCCCGGCACGGATGCGTCGATCCGGAGCCGGCTCGAGGCCGAACTCGCGGAGCAGGGAACGGGTGCGCTGCATCGACGGCTTCGTGCGCTGGACTCACCGACTGCCGCGAGCATCGATCCCGCGAACGGCCGGCGACTCGTGCGCGCGCTCGAGGTCATCGAGCTCACAGGTGAGCCCAAGGCGGCGCGGCTGCCCGAGACCCCGGTGCCGTGGCGAGCCCACCGTGTGGTGCACCTCCGCGCCGAGCGGGCTGCCCTCGTCGAGCGCCTCGACCGACGCGTCGAAGCGATGTGGGACGCCGGGCTCGTCGACGAGGTCGCCGGACTCCTCCCAGCGGGTCTCGAGCGCGGCGTCACCGCGCGGAAGGCGATCGGGTATGCGCAGGCGCTCGCACAGTTCCAGGGGCGGATGTCGCGGGCCGAAGCCGTCGCCGAGACCCAACAGCTGACGCGGACCTACTCACGGCGTCAGGTCAGCTGGTTCAAGCGCTACCCCGACCAGGTGACGATCGACGCCGACGATGCTGACGCCCGGGCCGCGGAACTCGCCCGGTCGGCCGCCCTAGACTGATTCCCATGCCATTCGATCTGCGGTTCACGAAGGGTCAGGGGACCGGAAACGACTTCGTGATGTTCGCCGATCCCGAGGGCGACACCGAACTCACGCCCGCCCAGATCGCGGCGGTGTGCGACCGCCGGTTCGGGGTCGGTGCCGACGGCCTCATCCGAGCCGTCCGCTCGCGCAACCTCGAGGCCGGCGCCGCGACGACCGCCGACGCGGCCTGGTTCATGGACTACTGGAACGCCGACGGCTCAGTGTCGGAGATGTGCGGCAACGGCATCCGGGTGTACACGTCGTACCTGATCGATCAGGGGTTCATCGACCTGCCCGCAGGCGGCGAGGTCGCGATCGGCACCCGCGCCGGCGTGCGCCGCGTGCGTCGCTCCGCGGACGGCTTCGAGGTCGACCTCGGGGTCTGGCGGCTCGTCGACGAGGAACCGCTCGTGCGTGCCAAGCACCTTCCGGTCGCGCGGCCCGGTCTCGGCATCGACGTGGGCAACCCGCACGTGGTGGTGGCGCTGGCCGATGACGACGAGCTCGAGGGCCTCGACCTCGCGTACGCGCCCATCCTCGAGCCCGCACCGGCGGCGGGAGCGAACGTCGAGTTCGTCGTGCCATTCGACCCGCTGGTCGAGGACGGCGTCGGCCGGATCCGGATGCGCGTCCACGAGCGCGGCTCGGGTGAGACGCTGTCGTGCGGCACCGGGGCCGTCGCCTCCGCGTTGGCTGTGCGGCACTGGGCGGGCGCGGGCGCCCCGGACGACTGGCGGGTGCAGGTGCCCGGCGGCACGCTCGGCGTGCGCATGTACGACGCCGAGGATGGCGAGCATGTGGCGCTCTCAGGGCCGGCCGAGCTGGTGTTCGACGGCGTCTTGAGTCTCGCCTGACGTCCCGCGTCAGTCCCGCCGCACCTCGAGCAGCCGGAAGCCTTTGGAGGACGACGCCCGGCTCACCGAGTACCCGTCGGAGAACTCCGTCGCGAGCCAGCGCTGGAACGAATCGGCGCCGAGATGCTTCTGCACCACGAGCCACGCCGAGCCTCCCGGTTCAAGACGCGGCAGCCACTCGTGCATGAGGCCGTGGAGCACGGCTTTGCCGACCCGGATCGGCGGGTTGGACCAGATCGTCGTGAAGGTCACATCGGCGGGAACATCGGCCGCCAGCACGGCGTTGACATGATCGAGGCCAAGGCGCTGCGCGTTTCGCCTCACCAGATCGAGCGCGCGCGGATTGACGTCGAGTGCCCAGACCGTGGCATCCGGCGAGGTCAGGGCCATGGTGAGCGCCATGGGTCCCCAACCGGCCCCGAGGTCGAGCAGATGCCCCGTGTGCGGCGGCTCGGGGACGGCGTCGAGCAAGGCCTGGGTCCCGGCATCGACGTGGTCGGGACTGAACACGGCGGGCGCGGTGACCACGGTCAGGTCGCGGCCGGCCAGCCGCACGCGGATCTCGCGCAGCGCCTCGGGCGCAGCCGGGCTCGATGAGAAGTAGTGCTCCTGAGGCATAGGGGGAAACCTATCGCACAGGCGAATCGGAAGTAGGGTGGACACATATGAACGACGCTGAACAAGGCTCAGACGACGCCGTCGAGCGCGTCCTCCGCAGTGCGGAACAGCGCGCAGGCGTCGCCCGCTTCGGCGCGAGCGAGGCGCCCTCGATCCAGCGAGCCGAGGCGGATGCCTCGTGGGGCACGGATTCGCCGGGTGACGGCGAACAGTACGACCGCGAGGAGCGTGCGGCGCTCCGTCGCGTGAGCGGGCTCTCGACCGAGCTCGAGGATGTCACCGAGGTCGAGTATCGGCAGCTCCGCCTCGAGAACGTCGTGCTCATCGGGGTGTACTCGCAGGGTTCGCTCGACGACGCCGAGAACTCGCTCCGCGAGCTGTCGGCGCTCGCGGAGACCGCGGGCGCGCGCGTCCTCGACGGCGTGCTGCAGCGTCGGCCCCATCCGGATCCCTCGACGTACCTCGGCCGCGGCAAGGTCGAGGAACTGCGGCAGATCGTCGCCGCGCTCGGTGCGGACACCGTCGTCGCCGACACCGAGCTCGCACCAAGCCAGCGACGTGCGCTCGAGGATGCCGTGAAGGTCAAGGTGATCGACCGGACGGCCGTCATCCTCGACATCTTCAGCCAGCACGCCAAGAGCCGTGAGGGCAAGGCGCAGGTGGAGCTCGCGCAGCTCGAGTACCTGCTGCCGCGCCTTCGTGGCTGGGGTGAGTCGATGTCCCGCCAGGCGGGCGGTCAGGTCGGCGGGGCGGGTGCCGGTATGGGTTCGCGCGGTCCCGGTGAGACCAAGATCGAGCTCGATCGCCGCCGCATCCACTCGCGCATGGCCCGGCTCCGCCGGCAGATCGCGGGCATGAAGCCCGCACGCGAGGCCAAGCGGGCGAACCGGAGACGGAACGCCGTGCCGTCCGTCGCGATCGCGGGGTACACCAACGCCGGGAAGTCGAGCCTGCTCAACCGCATCACGGGCGCGGGCGTGCTCGTCGAGAACGCGCTGTTCGCCACCCTGGACGCGACCGTGCGACGCAACACCACGCCAGACGGCCGGGTCTACACCATCGCCGACACGGTCGGGTTCGTGCGCAACCTGCCGCACCAGCTCGTCGAGGCGTTCCGCTCGACGCTCGAAGAGGTCGCCGACGCGGATCTCATCGTGCACGTTGTGGACGCCGCGCATCCCGACCCGGCAGGTCAGATCGCGACGGTCCGTGACGTGATCGGCGAGGTCGGCGCCCGGGACATCCCAGAGCTCGTCGTCTTCAACAAGGCCGACCTCGTGACGCCTGAGGAACGACTCGTGCTTCGGGGTCTGCACCCGGACGCGGTGTTCGCGTCCGCGCGGACCGGTGAGGGGGTGCCGGAGGTGCTCGCCGCGATCGCCCGGCTGCTGCCCGACCCATCCGTCGAGATCGACCTGGTGGTGCCCTACGACCGGGGCGACATCGTGTCGACCCTGCACGAGACCGGTCGCGTGCTCTCGGTGGAGTACACCGAGGACGGCACGCGCATCCGCGCGCTGGCCTCGCCCGAGCAGGCGGCGCAGCTCGCCGAGTTCGCCGTCGCGGGCATCGTCGCGTAATACCGGTTCGGACGTCATCCGCCGACACACCCCTCCCGTCCGTCGTGAAGTCGGCGTATCGTCACTCGTGATCGACGGCGGCGGGTCCGACACCCGCCGCTTGGAGCGACCGCCGAGCCCGGCACCCGCCCGCGATTCCCACCAGACCGACGGTCGGCTGGGGGAGCGCGGTGAGCCGCGCCCCCAGCCGCACACGCAGGCGGCAGGAGCGACATGGCAGCGAGCGCCCGTGGCAGGCCCGTCTCGTTCGAGCTGTTCCCGCCGCGCAGCGACGCCGCCGCGCTCGCACTCGGCCGGACCATCGATCGACTCGCCGAAGCAGAGCCGGCCTTCATCTCGGTGACGTTCGGCGCGGGCGGCTCGTCACACGATCGATCGCTCACCGTCCTGCGATACATGCTCGAACAGACCGACGTCGAGCCGATGGCGCACCTCACGTGCGTCGGCTCGTCGCACGCCGAGGCCAATCGCCTCGTCCGGGAGTTCCTCGATGCGGGCGTCACGAGCTTCCTCGCGCTGCGTGGCGATCCGCCGACCGGGGACGAGGGCGACGGACTCGGCGACCTCGGCAGCGCGGCCGAGCTCGTGCAGCTGATCCACCGCGTGCAGGAGGAGCGTGAACCGTTCACGCAGGCGGGCATCCCCGGCCTGCCCGGCGCCACCGAGATCCGTGAGCGACGTCGGCCGGAACGCGTCGCGGTCGCGGCGTTCCCCACGGGGCATCCGCGTTCACGGGGTGCGCAGCAGGACGTCGACACGCTGCTCGCGAAAGAGATCGCGGGCGCGAATCTCGCGATCACCCAGCTGTTCTGGCACGCCGACGACTACCTGAGCTTCGTCGAGCGCGCTCGCGCCGGCGGGGTGACCATCCCCATCGTGCCGGGCATCATGCCCGTGACCACACCGGCGCGGCTCGCCCGGCTCACCGAGCTCACGGGTGTGGAGCCGCCCGCCCAGCTCGCGATCGACCTCGAGATCGAACCCGACCCCGAGGCGCAGGCCGACCTCGGCATCGCGTATGCGGCGCGACTGGCGGCAGACGTCCTTGACGCGGCACCCGGGCTGCATCTCTACACCTTCAATCGGCACCAGGCCGTGCTCGGCGTACTCGATCGGCTCGACCTGCTGCCGTCGACCCCCCGCACCGACGAGAGGAATGTGACGAACCCATGAGCCAGCCCGCCTTCCCCACCGGGACGATCCTCGGCTATCCGCGCATCGGGCGTCGGCGCGAGCTCAAGCGCGCCGTCGAGGCGTTCTGGGCCGGAGACCTCGACGCCTCCGCACTCGAGGCACGTGCGGCCGCGCTGCGACGCGACACGCGAGACCGGCTCGCGGAGCTCGGGCTGTCGAAGAGCGGATCGGCGATCCCGGAGTCGTTCTCGTGGTACGACCACGTGCTCGACGCCGCGCTCGCGGTCGGCGCCGTGCCGCCCAGGTTCGCTCGACTCGTCGACGCCGAGGGCGAGGTCGATCTCGCGGGCCTGTTCACCATCGCGCGCGGTGAGGGTGAGGACGCACCCCTCGAGATGACGAAGTGGTTCGACACGAACTATCACTACCTCGTGCCGGAGATCGCACCGGACACGAGGTTCTCGTCCCATCCGGGCCGGTTGCTGTCGGCCTTCCGAGAAGCGGTCGAGGACGGATACGTGACGCGACCGGTGCTCGTCGGCCCGGTGACCCTGCTCGCGCTCTCGAAGGGAACGACCACGGCCGACGGCGCCGTCCACCCGCTCGCCCGGCTCGCGGACCTCGTGCCGGTCTACGCGGAACTGCTGGCCGCCCTTGCCGATGCGGGCGTCGAGTGGGTGCAGCTCGATGAACCCGCGCTCGTCAGCGAAACGCTCGGGGTGCCGCGCGAACGGCTCGTCGAGGCGGTCGGTGCGGCGTACGATCTGCTCGGCGCTGACATGCACCGTCCGGCGATATTCGTGGCGACCCCGTATGGCAGCCTGGACCCCGCGCTGCTCGCGGCGCTCGCCGCGACGCCGGTGGAGGCGATCGGCCTCGACCTCGTCAGGGGAGCGGTCCCCGAGCGGCTCGATCCGGTGACCGCGGAGGCGCTCGCGAACACGACGCTCGTCGCGGGCGTCATCGACGGGCACAACGTCTGGCGGGGTGACCTCGAGGGCGCGCTCGCGCGCGCGGAAGCGCTGATCCCGTGGTCGGCGTCGGTCGCCGTCTCGAGCTCCACGTCGCTGTTCCATGTGCCGTACGACGTCGCCGATGAATCGCGGCTGGATCCGCGCCTCGCGAGCTGGCTCGCGTTCGCCGATCAGAAGGTCGGGCAGATCGCGGCGCTCGCACGCGGGCTCGTCGACGGACGCGCCGCGATCGCCGATGAGCTCTCCGCGGCGCGCGTCGCACTCGATGATCGCGCAGGCGCGCCCGGAGTGCGGGTGCCCGCCGTGCGGGCGCGGCTCGCGGCGCTCGGCGAGGCGGACTTCGCCCGAGCACCCTACGCCGAGCGCCTCGATGCCCAGGCCGTGCTTGAACTCCCCGCACTCCCGACGACCACGATCGGCTCGTTCCCCCAGACCGCCGAGATCCGGCGTGCCCGCGCCCGGCACGCCAGGGGTGAACTCGACGACGCTGGGTACACGGCCGCGATGCGGGCGGAGATCGAACGGGTCATCCGGCTCCAGGAGGACCTCGGCCTCGATGTTCTCGTGCACGGTGAGCCCGAGCGAAACGACATGGTGCAGTACTTCGCCGAGCAGCTCGAGGGCTTCGCGGTCACCGAGCACGGCTGGGTCCAGTCCTACGGTTCGCGCTGCACGCGACCGTCCATCCTCTGGGGGGATGTCTCGCGCGACGCCCCGATGACGGTGGAGTGGTCGACCTACGCGCAATCGCTCACACCGAAGCCCGTGAAGGGCATGCTCACCGGGCCGGTCACGATCCTCGCGTGGTCCTTCGTGCGGGACGACCAGCCGCTCGGCGACACCGCGCGGCAGGTCGCCCTGGCGCTCCGAGATGAGGTCGCGGACCTCGAGGCAGCGGGCATCCGGGTGATCCAGGTGGATGAACCCGCGCTGCGCGAGCTGCTCCCGCTGAAACGGATCGATCAGGCGACGTATCTCGACTGGTCGGTCGGCGCCTTCCGGCTCGCGACGGGCGGTGCGTCGACCGCGACGCAGGTGCACACGCATCTTTGCTACTCGGAGTTCGGCGCGGTGATCGATGCCATCCGCAACCTCGACGCCGATGTGACCTCCATCGAGGCCGCGCGGAGTCGTATGGAGGTGGTCGACGATCTCGCGGCGAGTGGATTCGACCACGGCATCGGGCCGGGCGTGTACGACATCCACTCGCCGCGCGTGCCGAGCACCGGGGAGGTGCGGTCCATGCTCGAGCGCGCGGTGAACGCCATTCCGGCGACGCGGCTGTGGGTGAATCCGGACTGCGGGCTGAAGACGCGCGGCTACGACGAGACGGTCGCGTCACTCGAGCACATCATCGCCGCCACGAAGGCGGTGCGCGACGCGATTGCCGTCCCGGGCTGAGCGGGCGGCGCCCGGCGCAGCGCTCGCGCACTCACACGTCCTGCCCGGTCGCTTCCGGGCCGCTGCTCAGGTCAGGCGCCTACCGTGGAGGCATGCGCCTGGCCGTCACCGAGAGTGGGTCCGGACCGCGCACCGCGATCCTCATCCACGGCATCATGTCGGATTCGCGCGCGTGGCACCGCGTCACCGCCGAGCTCGAAAAGCATCACTTCAGGGTCATCGCCGTCGATCTCGCCGGGCACGGGCGCAGCCCGCGTGCCGACCGGTACTCGCCGGCGGCCTGGGCCGACGACGTCCTCGAGACGCTGGCGCCACTGCTCGATGGCCCGCCTGACGTGGTCATGGGGCACTCGCTCGGCGGGCTCGTGGCCAGCCTCGTCGCAGATCGCCTCGCGCCGCGCGCCGCGATCTACATCGATCCGGCGTTCTCCTTCCCGACGGGTCTGCGCGGACTCGCGTTCAAGCTGTTCTTCGCCCTCGCGCCGAGGCCGAGGCGGTCCGCACTGGTGAAAATGAACCCGAAGTGGCATGCCGAAGACGTCGAGATCGAACTCGCGACGCTCAAAGACTGGGACAAGCGCACCATCCTCGGCTTCAGCGATACCCGGCGGCTGGTGCCTCCCGTCTCACTGGTCGCGCCCAGCCTCGTCGTGCTCGCCGAGAAGAGTCTGCTCATCACCGAGCAGGTCGCGATGCGGCTCCGTCGTCAGGGCATGACCGTCCGGACGATCGTCGGCACCGGGCACACCGTGTTCCGAGACGACCATGCCGGTTTCATGCGAGCCGTGCTCGACTGGCTCGCCGAGGTTCCCACACCGCGTGCGGCAGCGGCGCGCTGATCCTCGCTGACCGGCTGTGCGGCTGCTCGGCTGTGCGGTGAAACCGGCTGATCAGCTGTTCGGCTGCGTGGCTGAGCGTCCCGTCGCGCGACCTCGTGGGCGGTGACTCGCGGATGCCGCGGCGTCAGACCGCGCGGAGTACCGCGACGACCTTGCCGAGCACCTCGGCGGTGTCGCCGAGGATCGGTTCGAAGGCCGTGTTCCTCGGCAGCAGCCAGGTGTGGCCGTCGCGCTGCCGGAAGACCTTGACCGTCGCCTCTCCGTCGAGCATCGCGGCCACGATCTCGCCGTTCTCTGCGGATCGCTGGGAGCGGATGACGACCCAGTCGCCGTCGCAGATCGCGGCATCGATCATCGAGTCGCCCACGACCTTCAGCATGAAGAGCTCGCCCTTGCCGACCAGCTGGCGGGGGAGTGGGAAGACCTCGTCGATCTGCTGATCGGCCGTGATCGGCACACCGGCCGCGATCCGGCCGACGAGCGGGACCATCGCGGCCTCGTCGGCCGGCGCGATGCCGACCGGTTCGCTCACGGAACGGCGCTCGGTGCCGGGGAGTTCGATGAGCACTTCAAGTGCGCGCGGCCGGTTGGGGTCGCGTCGAAGATAGCCCGCGAGCTCCAGCTGGTTCAGCTGGTGGGTCACGCTCGAGAGCGAGGACAGCCCCACCCCGTCGCCGATCTCACGCATGCTCGGCGGGTAGCCGCGGTCGGCCACCGACCGCTGGATGACCTCGAGGATCGCCGTCTGCTTCGCCGTGAGGGCCTTCGCGCGCCGCCGTCGTGAGCCGGAATCCGGTGTGCGATCGATGTCGGTGGTCACGCTCTCGCCCCTCGCTGCGACCGCCCAGCGGCCCGATGTCGGTGGTGTCTGCTCGACTGGTATCGAACATTCGAAACTGTATCTCCCGGGCCGACCTGGTTCAAACACATGTTCGAGCGTGTCGCGCCCTGATCGCGACATACGGGCGAAGCAGGCACGGAGACGAAACGGAGGATGCGTCTTGCGCCTCCCTGCATTCGAAGATATATTCGGAACACAGGTTCGTATCCGCCGCTCCCGGCCGAGCGGCGGATGCGGATCCGCCACCCGCACAGGAGGAAGCATGAACGACTCGACCACGCCTCGCACGCGGCTGCGGCTCACGCGCCGGGGCCGTGCCGTGTTCACGACGCTGGCCGCGCTGCCGATCGCCGTGGTCGCTTCGGTGTCCGTGCTGGGCGCCGGCGTTGCGGCGGCAGACGGTGGTGCCAGCCCGGCAGCGCCGCTCGAGGTGGTGACGGTGGGTCACGGTGACACGCTCTGGGAGCTGGCCGAGTCCGTTGCCCCCGACGAAGACCCGCGTGAGGTGATTGCCGATATCGTGCGGCTCAATGGTCTCGACAGTGCCGTCGTCCAGCCGGGTCAGCAGATCGCCCTCCCCGCCGTCGGCTGACCGCTGCCCGTGGGGCGCCGAGCGACCGCGCTGACCGGCGGAGTGCCCGGCCCGGATAGCATGAAGGAGTGACGAGTCTCGACGATCTGCCCATCCGAGACGACCTCCGCGGCAGAGCGCCCTATGGTGCGCCGCAGAAGGCCGTTCCCGTTGCTCTCAACGTCAACGAGAACACCCATCCGATCCCAGAGGCCGTGGCTCACGACATCGTCGCGCGCGTCGCGGCCGCGATCCTCGGCCTCAACCGGTATCCCGACCGCGAGTTCGGCGAACTCCGGGCCGCTCTCGCGGCGTACCTCGGGCACGGGCTGTCGCCCGACCAGATCTGGGCGGCGAACGGGTCGAATGAGGTGCTGCAGCACATTCTGCAGGCGTTCGGCGGTCCGGGTCGTACGGCACTCGGCTTCGCCCCGACCTATTCGATGTACGGGCTCCTCGCCGCCGGCACCGGGACGGCATGGGTGACGGCCGGCCGTGACGCGGACTACGAACTCAGTCCGGAGACCGCGGTCGAGGCGGTTCGAGCGCAGGACCCCGACGTGATCCTGCTCTGCGCGCCCAACAATCCGACCGGGACCCCGCTCTCGCTCGAGACGATCGAGGCCGTCGTCGACGTCGCGCGCGGCATCGTCGTGGTCGATGAGGCATACATCGAGTTCGCCGACCCCGGCACGCCCAGCGCGCTGACCCTGCTCGACGGCCGACCGCGGTTGCTGGTGTCCCGCACCATGAGCAAGGCGTTCGCATTCGCGGGCGCACGCGTGGGCTACCTCGCGGGCGATCCGGCGGCGATCGACGCGCTGCGGCTCGTGCGCCTGCCGTATCACCTGTCCGCACTCACCCAGGCGGCGGCGCTCGGCGCGCTCGCGCACGCCGATCAGATGCTCGCCATGGTCGACGAGATCCGGTCGCAGCGCGATCGGATCTCCGCCGAGCTCGAGCGGCTGGGGTTCCACCCCTACCGGAGCGGGGCCAACTTCGTGCTCTTCGACGGCGTCGACGACCCGCACGCGGTGTTCGAGGCGCTGCTCGACCGAGGCATCCTGATCCGCGAGATGGGGCTGCCCGGGAGCCTGCGCGTCACGGCGGGCACCGAGACGGAGACCACCGCGTTCCTGGAGGCCATCGCGGCCTTCGCGCCCGCGCAGCGCACAGCTGCCGGGGCCACGCGCGAATAGGATGGTGGCATGACCTCCCCGAACGCCGGCCGTCGAGCGCGCGTGCAGCGTGAGACGAGCGAGTCCAGCATCGACCTGTCGCTCGATCTCGATGGCACCGGTACGAGCGACATCGACACAGGTGTGCCGTTCTACAACCACCTCCTGACGGCGTTCGCCAAGCACTCGCTCACCGACCTCACGGTTCGCGCCACCGGCGATATCGACATCGACGTGCACCACACGGTCGAAGACGTCGGCATCGCACTCGGCACCGCGATCCGGCAGGCACTCGGAGACAAGTCCGGGATCTCGCGCTACGGCGACGCCCTCGTGCCGCTCGACGAGGCGCTCGCGCAGGCCGTCGTCGACATCTCCGGCCGTCCCTACCTCGTGCACTCAGGTGAGCCTGCCGGGTTCGAATACCACCTGATCGGCGGGCACTTCACCGGATCGATGGTGCGGCACGTCTTCGAGGCGATCACCTTCAACGCGGCGCTCACGGTGCACGTCACCGTCGTCGGCGGACGCGACCCGCACCACATCGCCGAGGCGGAGTTCAAGGCGTTCGCGCGAGCCTTCCGGCAGGCGAAGGCGTTCGACCCGCTGGTCCTCGGTGTCCCGTCGACGAAGGGTGCGCTGTGAGCGCCAGTCCCCGCGTCGTCGTGCTCGACTACGGGTCGGGCAATGTGCACTCCGCCGCGAAGGCGCTCGAGCGCGCCGGCGCAGAGGTCGAGCTCACTGCGGATCGCCGTGCCGTGAGTGAGGCCGACGGGCTCGTTGTGCCAGGCGTCGGCGCGTTCGAGGCCGTCATGCGGCAGTTGCGCGCGGTGCGCGGCGATGAGCTCATCGACCGACGGCTCGCAGGCGGGCGGCCCGTGCTCGGCATCTGCGTCGGCATGCAGGTCATGTTCGAGCGGGGCGTCGAACGTGGTGTCGACACCGAGGGACTCGGCGAATGGCCGGGTGCCGTCACGGAACTCGCGGCCGACGTGCTGCCGCACATGGGCTGGAACACGGTCGAGCCCGCCGAGGGCAGCGTGCTGTTCGACGGGCTCGAAGGTGAACGGTTCTACTTCGTGCACTCGTTCGCCGCCCAGGAGTGGACGCTCGAGGTGCAGCGGCCGTTCCAGCAGCCCAGGCTGACGTGGGCGGAGCACGGCGGCCGATTCCTGGCGGCGGTGGAGAACGGCCCGCTCTCGGCGACGCAGTTCCACCCAGAGAAATCGTCGGAGGCCGGGATCAAGCTGCTCGGCAACTGGCTCGGCTCGCTCCGCTGAGCCGTCACGTGCAGATGGGGCACGCTGCATCTCGCTAGGATGCTGTGACTGTGCCGAATGCCGCGCGATGCGGCCTCTCCGATTCGAGGACAGTGATGAGTGAGTTCAACAAGACCCCGCGGCTGGTGCTGCTTCCGGCCGTCGACGTCGCGGGCGGCAAAGCCGTCCGGCTGACGAAGGGCGAGGCCGGCACCGAGACGAACTACGGCGACCCCGTCGACGCGGCCGTCGACTGGGCCGACCAGGGCGCGGACTGGATCCACCTCGTGGACCTCGACGCCGCATTCGGGCGCGGGTCGAATGCAGCGATCCTCAAGAAGGTCATCCGCCAGGTCCGCGGCGTGAACGTCGAGCTCTCGGGCGGCATCCGCGACGATGCATCACTCGAGCACGCCCTCGAGATCGGCGCGAAGCGCATCAACCTCGGCACCGCGGCGCTCGAGAACCCCGAATGGGCCGCCTCGGTCATCGCCCAGTACGGCGAAGCGATCGCGGTGGGCCTCGACGTCCGCGGCGAGACGCTCGCAGCGCGCGGGTGGACGAAGGACGGCGGCAATCTCTGGCAGGTCATGGACCGCCTCGAGGAGGCCGGCGCCGCGCGCTACGTCGTCACCGACGTCACCAAGGACGGGACGCTCCAGGGACCGAACGTCGACCTGCTCCGCCGCATCATGGATCGTACACACCGCCCGGTGGTCGCATCCGGCGGGATCTCCAGCCTCGATGACATCGCGGCGCTGCGCGAGCTCGTGCCGCTCGGCCTCGAAGGCACGATCATCGGCAAGGCGCTGTACGCCGGGGCCTTCACGCTCGCCGAGGCGTTGGATGTCGCGGGGTACTGACCCGGGCTCGCAGGATTCCGCCGGGTCGGCGGAGGTCCCCGCCGCGAACACGGCCGACTCGGCGGGTCGGCCCTGGGCGGGTCGCTCGTTCGAGGCGAACCCGCACGCGGCCGATGACGGGCGCATGCCCTCCGATCTCGCCGCGGCGCTCGATCGCTTTCGAGCGGGTGAGGGCGGACAGGGCGAGGTGGTGCGCGCGTTCGCCGCATCCCGCCTGCTGATCCCGCTCGTCGCCGAGCTCGGCGACGGCGGCGCGGATGACGGCGACCCGCACGGCGGGCACACGGTCGGCCCGACCGGCCTGCCGGTCGACAAGAGCCAGGAGCTGTCGATCGTGACGGTCGCGGGGCCTGACGGGCGCAAGGTGCTCCCGGTCTTCGGCTCGGTCGAGGCGATGTCGCGGTGGAACCGGCTCGCCCGTCCGGTGCCGGCCGATGGGGTCCGTGTGGCGCTGGCAGCGGCCGACGACGGCACCGACCTCGTCGTGCTCGATCCTGGGTCGCCCACCGAGTTCGTGCTGCGCCGGCCCGCGGTGTGGGCTGTTGCGCGATCACTGCCGTGGCGGCCGCCGTTCGAGGAACCCGACGTCGTCGCGGCCTTCGAGCGCTCGATCGCCTCCGAACTCGCCGTGCTCGGCGTCGAGCTGCTCCCGGGTGACCCTGACGCACGGATGGCGGGCCCTGAGCTGATCGTGCGTCTCGTGCTCGTCGCCGGTCTCACGCGGGATGAGCTCGACGCCACGACGTCACGCCTCGCCAGACGCTGGGCCGAGGACGACCGCATCGCGACCGGTGTCGATTCGCTCGCCGTGAAGCTCGTCGGAGACGCGGCCGCGTAGGGCGACGCGCTCACCCCGTCACTGCTTCGCCGTTGACGCGCGGCGCGCGTGGGCGGATGATCGTCGCAGCGCGCACCGGTGCGCGCGAAACGCGAGGTGCAGCATGCTCGAGCAATCGCGGACCAGCGACGATGTCGACCGGCCCCGCCCTGATCTGACGCCGGGCGATCGAGCGGATGAGTACGACGAGGCGCTGCGTCGCGCAGATCGGTGGGCGAGGCAGTGGCTCGGTGGCGTGCGAGAGCGCCCGGTGCCGCCGCGCGAGGGCACCGACGAGGTGAAGGACCGGCTCGGCCGGGTGCTTCCCGAGGCTGGAGCGCCCGCGCCGGACGTGGTCGACCTGCTGGCCGGAGCGGTCGAGCCCGGGCTCATCGCGATCGGCTCGCCGCGGTTCTTCGGCTGGGTCATCGGCGGCACGCAGCCCGCGGCGCTCGCAGCCGATTGGCTGGTCTCGGCGTGGGACCAGAACACGGGCCTCCGGACGATCACACCGGGCGCGGTCGCAGCGGAAGAGGTCGCCGCTGAATGGATCCTCGACCTGCTGGGCCTGCCCCAGGAGAGCGCGGTCGGCTTCACGACGGGTGCGACCATGGCCCAGTTCGCGACGATGGCCGCCGGGCGCGATGAGGTGCTGCGCCGCGCCGGGTGGGAGGTCGCCGTCGACGGCCTCGCCGGGGGGCCGCGAGTACGCTTCATCGTCGGTGCGGAGCGACACGGCACGGTCGATCTCGCCGGGCGCTACCTCGGGTTGGGCAGCCCGATCGAGGTGCCCGTGGACCGGGAGGGGCGCATCCTCGTCGACGCACTCGGCGAGGTCATCGAGGCGGGTGACGGCCCGGCGCTGGTCGTGCTGCAGGCGGGAAACATCCACTCGGGGGCGTTCGATGACGTCGCGGGGGCGGTCGAGGTCGCGCACCGCGCGGGCGCGTGGGTGCACGTCGACGGGGCATTCGGGCTCTGGGCGGCGGCCTCGCCGCGATTCGCCGCGCTCGTGGCCGGTCTCGAGACGGCCGACTCCTGGTCGACCGACGCCCACAAGACGCTCAACGTGCCGTACGACTGCGGCATCGCGATCGTGCGCGCTCAGTCCGCGATGCTCAACGCGCTCAGCATGCAGGCGAGCTATCTGCAGGCGACGAGCGTGGGCGCCGATCCCCATGAGAAGGTCCCAGAGCTTTCGCGACGCGCGCGTGGTGTGCCGGTCTGGGAAGCGATCCGTGCGCTCGGGCGCCGCGGGGTCCGCGACCTCGTGGAGCGGCTCGCGGATGCAGCGGCGATCATCGCCGAGGGGCTCGGGGCGATCCCCGGTGTCGAGGTGCTGAACGACGTGGTCTTCACCCAGGTCTGCATCGCGCTCGACGATGACGCGGCCACGGCCGCGTTGAGCGAGCGGCTGTGGGAGGGCGGGGAGGTGCTCGCCATGACCTCGCGCTGGCATGATCGCGCCGTCGTGCGGTTCTCGGTCAGCAACTGGCGAACGGATGCCGCGGAGGCACGCCGCACGGTCGCCGTCGTCGCCCGGACGATCGAGGAGCTGCGCGGCGAACGGGGGTAGCGGTGGCCCCGCTGCGAGGGGGTAGCCGCTCCGCGGTGGGTGGGCAAGCCCGCCGGCCGTGTCGGTGGCATCCGCTTGAATGGTCCCATGACCGAGTCGCTCGCGGCGTTCTCGCCCGCGACGCGGGCATGGTTCACCGAGTCGTTCGCCGCGCCCACGACGGTGCAGACCGATGCGTGGGAGGCGATCGCGCGCGGCGACCACGCCCTCGTGGTCGCGCCCACGGGTTCGGGCAAGACGCTCGCCGCCTTCCTGTGGGCGATCGACCGGCTTCATGCGGAGCACGGGGTTGAGCAGCCCCCCGCCGGCCGGGCCGGCACGGTGCAGGCTGACCGCGTGCCGCCAGAGCGCACGCGCGTGCTCTACCTCTCGCCGCTGAAGGCCCTCGGTGTCGACGTCGAGCGCAACCTGCGCGCACCGCTCGTCGGGATCGCCCGGACCGCCCAGGCGCAGGGTGTGGAACCGCCCGAGGTGTCGGTGGGTGTGCGGTCCGGAGACACGCCTCCCGCTGACCGGCGGCGGCTCGTGACGCATCCGCCCGACATCCTCATCACCACGCCCGAGTCGTTGTTCCTCATGCTGACCTCATCCGCCCGGGAGACGCTGCGTGGCGTCGAGACGGTCATCGTCGACGAGATTCACGCCCTCGCGGGCACCAAACGCGGGTCTCACCTTGCGCTCTCGCTCGAACGGCTCGACGCGCTCACCGGGCGGCCCGTGCAGCGCGTCGGACTCTCGGCGACCGTGCGACCGCACGAAGAGGTCGCGCGGTTCCTCGCGGGCACCCGACCCGTCACGATCGTCGCACCGCCATCAGGGAAGCGATTCGACCTGTCGGTGCGGGTCCCGGTCGAAGATCTCTCCGACCTGGCGGGCGAGTCCGGCACGGGTTCCGTCTGGCCGCACGTCGAAGACGCCATCCTCGACGAGGTGCTCGCGCACCGATCGACCATCGTGTTCGCGAACTCCCGCCGGCTCGCCGAACGGCTCACCGCACGCCTGAACGAACTGTGGGAGGAACGTCAGACGACCCGGGAACCGCTCGCGGCCGCCGACCCCGCCACCGACAGCACCGCAGTCGAGCGCGATGCGGCCGAGCGCGATGCGGCCGAGCGTGATGCGGCCGGACGTGGCGCCGGGCAGGAGGGCCGGCAGGCCGCGGGTACCGAGGTCGCACTCGCCGAAGCACCGGCCGCCACCCCGCGACGCTACGCCGCCGAGGCCGTCGGCGCCTCGGGGGTGACCGGGGGCGCCGAGCCGATCATCGCGAGGTCGCATCACGGGTCGGTCTCGAAGGAGGAGCGGGCACTGGTCGAGGCCGATCTGAAGTCGGGGCGACTGCGTTGCGTCGTGGCCACGTCCAGCCTCGAGCTCGGCATCGACATGGGCGCCGTCGACCTCGTCATGCAGGTCGAGTCGCCCCCGTCCGTCGCGAGCGGGCTGCAGCGCATCGGGCGCGCTGGGCACCAGGTCGGGGAAGTGTCCAAGGGGGTCATCTTCCCGAAGCATCGCGCGGACGTGCTACATTCGGCGGTCGCGGCCGAACGCATGCTCGCGGGCGCCATCGAGCAGTTGCGCATTCCCGCGAACCCGCTCGACGTGCTCGCCCAGCAGACCATCGCGGCCGCCGCGGTCGACGAGTGGGAGGTCGAGCACTGGTTCGAGCTCGTCCGCCGCGCCGCGCCCTTCGCGGCGCTGCCGCGGTCAGCCTTCGAGGCCACCCTCGACCTGCTGGCCGGTCGGTATCCATCCGACCGGTTCGGAGAACTGCGACCACGTATCGTGTGGGACCGCGATGCCGGCACCTTCGTGGGCCGTCGAGGCGCCCAACGGCTGGCCGTGACGAGCGGCGGGACGATCCCCGATCGAGGCATGTTCGGCGTGTTCATGGTCGGAGAGGCTGGGCCGGGGCGACGCGTCGGCGAACTCGACGAAGAGATGGTGTACGAGTCCCGAGTGGGCGACGTCTTCGCGCTCGGCGCGACGAGCTGGCGCATTCAAGAGATCACGCACGATCGGGTGCTCGTTGCCCCCGCCGCCGGCGAGCCAGGCCGGCTGCCGTTCTGGAAGGGCGACGGCATCGGTCGGCCGGCCGAACTCGGCGCCGCCATCGGCGACTTCATCACGGCGCTGGTCGATGCGCCGGGCGAGCCGGCGCTCGCGCGGGGCCGCGGTGCCGGCCTCGACGAACTCGCGGCCAAGAACCTCGTGGCCTTCATCGAGGACCAGCGCCAGGCGACGACGGTCGTGCCCGACGGCGGCAATCTCGTGGTCGAACGGTTCCGCGACGAGCTCGGCGACTGGCGCATCGTGCTGCACTCTCCGTACGGCATGCGCGTGCACGCCCCATGGGCGCTGGCCGTCGGCGCGCGCATCCAAGAGACGACGGGCGTCGACGCCAATGCCGTGGCCAGTGACGACGGCATCGTCCTCCGGATGCCCGACACCGGCGACGATCCGCCGGGCAGCGACCTGTTCGCGTTCGAGCCGGCAGAGCTCGCACAGCTGGTCACCGAGCACGTCGGGGGGTCGGCGCTCTTCGCCTCCCGATTCCGCGAGTGCGCCGCTCGCGCGCTCATCCTGCCCAAGACGAACCCCGCCAAACGGTCGCCGCTCTGGCAGCAGCGGCAGCGGGCGTCGCAGCTGCTCGAAGTCGCACGCGACTATCCCGACTTCCCGATCGTGCTCGAAGCGGTTCGCGAATGCCTGCAAGACGTCTACGACCTGCCCGCGCTGACCCGCATCGCCGAACGCATCGAACGCCGCGAGCTGCGGTTCGTCGACGTCGCGACCGAGTCGCCCAGTCCGTTCGCGTCGAGCCTGCTCTTCGGGTACGTCGGGGCGTTCATGTACGAGGGCGATGCGCCACTCGCCGAACGTCGCGCCGCCGCGCTCTCACTCGACCCGGCACTGCTCGCCGAACTGCTCGGCACGGTCGAACTCCGGGAGCTCCTCGATCCCGACGTCGTCACCGAGACCGAGCAGCAGTTGCAGCGACTCACCGAAGACCGGGCCGCACGCGACCTCGACGGCGTCGCCGACCTGCTGCGCGACCTCGGCCCGCTCGAGCCGGGTGAGGTCGCCGCCCGCGTCCACGCCGACACCGATCCGACGGTCCTGGTCGACGAGCTGATCGCCGCCCGACGCGCGGCTCGCGTGCGATTCGCCGGGCGCGATTGGCTCGTCGCCGTCGAAGACGTGTCCCGTCTCCGGGACGCGCTCGGCGTCCCCATCCCACCGGGCCTGCCAGAGGTCTTCGAGGAGGGCGTCGTCGACCCCCTCGGGGACCTCATCAGTCGTTACGCCCGCACGCACGGCCCGTTCACCACGGTTCAGGTGGCCGAGCGGTTCGGCATCGGGCCGGCCGTCGCCGGCTCAGCGCTGTCGCGTCTGGCCGCGGAGCGGCGGGTCGTCGAGGGCGAGTTCCTGCCGCACGGGGCAGGGGTGGAGTGGTGCGACGTCGGCGTGCTCCGCCGCATCCGTCGTCGCTCGCTCGCGGCGCTGCGCAACGAGGTCGAACCGGTCGAGCCGCGCGAGTTCGCGAGGTTCCTGCCGGGATGGCAGCACGTCGGCACACGGCTGAAAGGCGTCGACGGCGTCGCGGCGGTGGTCGAGCAGCTCGAAGGGGTGCGCATCCCCGCATCCGCGTGGGAGTCCTACGTGCTGCCGGCCCGTGTCGACGACTACCGTCCCGGTCTGCTCGATGAGCTCACGGCGTCGGGCGAGGTGCTCTGGGCCGGGCAGGGGTCGCTCGCGGGCGACGACGGCTGGATCGGACTGCACCTCGCCGAGACCGCGCCGCTCACCATGCAGGCCGCGCCGAGCGGCCCGCTCGACCCGCTCGAGACCGAGCTCCTCGCCGTCCTCGGCGGGGGCGGGGGGTACTTCTTCCGGCAGCTCGTCGAGGCCGTCAACGCCGACGACGAGGGCGCCGTGCTCGACGCCCTCTGGCGGCTCGTCTGGGCCGGGCTGGTGACGAACGACACGTTCGCGCCCGTCCGCGGCCTGTTGGCCCGAGGCGGTGCACACAAGACGCAGGCTCCGCCGCCCCGCGCCCGGCTTCGCGGCCGTTCGCTGACCCGACGCGCGATGGCCGCGTCCGCGCAGGGCGAGCGCGCCGCACGGGCCGCCGCGAACCCGCCACGGGCGGCCGGGCGGTGGTCGGTGCTCCCGCTTGCCAGCACGGCCGCGACACCCCGAGCGCACGCGCTCGGCGAGACGCTGCTCGAACGCTACGGGGTCGTCACGCGCGGGTCGGTCGTCGCCGAGGGCATCATGGGCGGCTTCGCACTCGCATACCGCGCACTGTCCGGGTTCGAGGATTCGGGCCGCGCCCGCCGCGGGTACTTCATCGAGGGGCAAGGCGGAGCGCAGTTCGCCACCGGGTCCGCCGTCGACCGACTCAGGGCGGCACCCAAGGGGCAGGCGGTCGCGCTCGCCGCGACCGACCCCGCGAACCCCTTCGGTGCTGCGCTCGACTGGCCAGACACGGGCGAGGGCGGCCATCGTCCCGCCCGCAAGGGCGGCGCATTCGTCGCGATCGTCGACGGCGAGGCTGTGCTGTACCTCGAGCGCGGTGGGCGCACCGCCCTGGTCTTCACCGACGATGAAGCCGCGCTCGGCGCGGCCGCGACCGCACTCACCGACACGCTGCGACGCGGCCGCGCCGACCGCATCCGCGTCGAAGAGGTCGGCGGCCAGCCCGTCTTCGGCACCCCGCTCGGGCAGGCACTGCGCGTAGCGGGCTTCCGCGAGACGCCCAGGGGGCTGCGGTTCGATGCGCGCGGTTGAGATGAACCAGGCGGCAGACTGCGCGAGCCGACCGGGACGTCACGCGGACCCGCTGGGAGGGCACCGCGATGCCTGAGGGCGACACCGTCTCTCGTGCGGCCCGCGAGCTCGATGCCAAGCTCTCGGGCATGACGGTGGTGCGATCCGACTTCCGCGTGCCGGCGTTCGCCACCGTGAACCTCGCCGGCGAGCCCGTGCACGGGGTCGCGAGTCGTGGCAAGCACCTGCTCATGCGGATCGGTGACGTCGTCGTGCACTCCCACCTCAAGATGGAGGGGGAGTGGCGGGTATACCGGCCAGGTCGCCGCTGGGGGCGCCCCGATTTCCAGGTCCGGGCCGTGATCGAGGTCCCGGGTGCGGTGGCCGTGGGGTTCGACCTCGGCGTGCTCGAGGTGTTCCCGGCGGCCGAGGAGGCCGAACGCATGGCCTACCTCGGCCCCGATCTCCTCGGTCCCGACTGGGACTTCGCCGAGGCCGTGCGGCGCCTCGAAGCGCACCCCGACACGCCGATCGCGGTCGCCCTCGCCGAACAGCGGAACCTCGCGGGGCTCGGCAACGTCTTCGTCAACGAGGTCTGCTTCGTGCGAGGCATCCTGCCGACCAGACCGGTACGAGACGTGCAACTCACGCCCGCCGTCGACGTCGCTCGGCGCATGATCATCGCGAACAAGGACCGCTCCGCGCGAACGACGACGGGCGACACCCGCCCAGGCAATCGGCTGTGGGTCTACGGCCGCGGCGGTGAGCCCTGCCGCCGCTGCGGCACCACGATCGAGCACGGCCGACTCGGTCGCACCGAGCTCGAACTGCGTGAGACCTGGTGGTGCCCGCACTGCCAGCAGTGAGGACGCTCTCCACAGACTCGGCCTGACGCGTCGACGCGTGCAGAGGGAATCATATACTGCCATACATGCGTCGCGCACCCGCCTCCATCCGCCCGGCTCGACGCCCCTGGCGGGCCGGGGCGCTCGTCAGCCTCAGCGCGGTGGCGTGCACCGCCGTCGTGTTGAGTTCGGTGCCCTCAGCATGGGCGGCGGTCGACGGCGATGCGCCGCCGACCGCGCAACTCGGCACCCTGGGGCTCGGCGATGGGCTCGAGGCGATGGTCGGCGAAGCCGACGGGTCCGTGCGATTCGGGGTGACGGCCGGCGGTCTGGTGCTGAGCTGGGACTCGCGTGCGGCGGGCGTCGACCGATACGGCTTCGGGCCGGGCTGGGGGCTCGACCTCGCGCGGGTCGAGACGCGGGGCGGGGTGCGCGTGCTCCCAGCGTCCGGCGGGGCGTTCCCGCTCGACACCACGCAGCCGAGCGGCCTGGCCGGGTATCCGTCGGCCGATATCGCCTTCCGCCTCGCCCAGCCGGGCGCAGTGCTCGACGGGCGCGCCGGAGTGGCGGCCGTCGAGTACGCGTATGTGCTGCACGAGCTGGGCGGCGTCCGCACCTATTTCAGTGCCGCGGGCGATCCGGTTGCGCGGACGAGCCCCGACGTCGGCCGCATCGACTGGGTCTGGGCGGCACCCGGCGAGCATCGGCTGAGTGCGATCGTCGGCCCCGACGGCATCGCGACCGCGCTGGACTGGTCTGATCCTGCGGAGATCCTGGTTCGGCCGGGGGCGAACGTGACGGCGCCACCCGCCGAATCCGGTGCCGACGGCGGGTGGCGGGTGCGGCTCGACGGAGGCCGCCTCTCGCGGGTGGTCGACCCCGTCGGCCGCGACACGCGCGTCGGCTACGGCCCCGCTGGTCTGGTCTCCCGAATCACGACGGCAGCCGGAGCGTCCACGGTGTTGACCTGGCATCCGGCGGTCGACGGCGTCGCCCGCATGTCGAGCCTGCGCACCCATGATCCCGCAGGCGCCGAGTACAGTGCGCGGCACTGGCGTGCGCTCGACGGCGTCGAGCCGTCGGGCTGGCCGGCGCTCGCCGACGGCTCAGGCCCGGCCGAGGGCTATTCGGCGGAGCTGACCGACGGCACGACGCGCATCGTCTCGACGTACGGCGCGCATCACGCCATGACCGGCCGCGCGGTCCTCGTGTCGACCGGGTCCGGTGAGCTCGGCGTGCACGAGCAGGCGTTCGAGCTTCCCGAGCCGGGGGTGCTTCCCACGCCGGCGGTTGCGGCGAAGCCGAGCGCGGTCACAGTGACCGTTCGGAACGCCGCCGGCGACGCGCGATCCTCGCGCGAGTCCTATACGTATGACGAGCTCGGCCGGATGGTCCGGCGCGACGCGGCCGACGGCACCGTGGCCGAGTGGGAGTACGACCGCGTCGTGCCCGTGGGGGCTGAGCTCGCGGTGGGTCTGCCCCTGCGAGAGGCCACGACCACGCGCGACGGTATCGTCGCCTCCACCCGGTACGAGCTGAACCCCGAACGCACGGCGCCGGTCGTCATTGAGACGGCCACGACGACCATCGACGGCCTCGAACATCGCACCGGCCGGACGGAGCTGGCCTACGACGGTGCCGAGATCGCCGAGCAGCGGGTGTACCCCGGAGGCGACCCCTCGGCGGTGCCCGTGGTCACCACACGAGACCACGATGTCGACGTCGTCACGGGCACGCGGACCGTCGTCGAGACCGTCGCAGCCGGCACGGCGGCGGCGAGCGTCGCCACCGTGAGCTCCCTGGTGCACGGTGGCCCGCTGGCGGAGACGAACGCGGTCGGCGGCACGCGCCTGACCCGCTACGACGCCGCATGGCGCCCCACGGCGTCGACCGACCCTTCCGGGCAGACGACGACCATGACCTACCGTTCCGCGCCAGCCGACGGCATCGACGTCGTGGCCGCGACCGCACCCGACGGCGTGACCGTGACCGAAGAACGCGACGTGCTCGGTCGGGTCGTCCGGCGGTACGACGACGTGGCGCCCGGCGGCATCGTCAGCCCCGGGCATGAACGCGTGTTCGAGACGCACGCGTACCCGGCCGGCGGGGTCGAGGAGCTCACGGATGCCTGGGGCGCGACCACCCGCACCGAGCGCGACGTGTTCGGCCGGGTCATCCGGATCACCCTGCCCAACGGGCTCGTGCAGCTCACGCAGCACGACGACGCCGCCGCCACGGTCACGTCGGGCGCGAGCCCCACAGGGTCCCTCGAGACGGCCGAGCACACGACGACGCGCCGGCTCGACGGCGCCGGGCGGCTCATCGGCACGTCCGGGTCCCGGGCCGACGGGGTGCCAGTGGCCGACACCTCGATCGAGTACGACGGGCTCGGTCGAAAGGTGTTCGAGGCGAACGGGGCCGTGCAGACCCGTGTGACCTACGACCCGGCGGGCAACCCGCTGGAGACGCGATATCCGAGCCCGGCCCCCGGTGCCGAGCGGCCCCGCGTCCGCCACGAGTACGACGAGCACGGCCGCCGGAGCGCGACGGTCGACGTGGCCGGCAACCGCACCGTCTTCGGCTACGACCGCGCCGGCGCCCTCCGCGCCGCGGTGCAGACCAACGCCGACGGCGACGAACTCGCCCGAGTGGAGTACCACGCCGACGACCACGGCCGGATCACCCGCGTCGACCGCGGCAACGAGGTCAGCACCGAGCTCGAGTACTCGAGCGTCGATCAGATCGTCGCCGAGACGACGAGCCACCGGGGGGACGTGCAGAGCGCACGGAGCTACGAGTACGACCCGGTCACCGGAAACCTCACGGCCCGCGTCGACCGGACCCGCCAGGCGTCCGGTGAGCTCGTCGCCGAGCGCACCGAGTACGTCTACGACACCCGCGGCCGGCTGGTCCGCTCACTGATCCGCGCCGGCGGGTCGGATGTCTCGCCCGAGATCAGGTCCACGACCTACGAGCTGGATGTCTCCGGCGCAGTGATCTCCGAGACCGTGCGCGATGACCTGAACACGCCCGAGCCTCGCGACACCGTCCGCCGCTTCGGCACCTCCGCGATCGGCGAGATCACCACCGTCACCACGAGTGACGCCACGGGCGCCGACCAGGTGCGCTCCCAGGAGTACGACGCCGCAGGGAACCTCGTCCTCGACGCCGATGGCAGCGCCTACACGTGGGATGCGGCGAACCGTCAGCGGTCGAAGGTCGACGTTGACGGACGCGTGACGGAGGCGACGTACTGGGCCGACGGGTCCCGCCGACAGCTCGCGGGCGCCGACGGCCGAACCACCTTCTACTGGGACGGCGAGGCGCTGCTCAATGAGACGCACGCCACGATCGGGAGCGGCGACGATGCCGAGGCCGCGGGAACGGCCGAGGGCACGGCCTCGTACCTGCTCGGCGCGCATCGGCACGCGCGCACGGTCGACCGGGCCGACGGCACCTCGAGCACCGCGTACTACGGCGTCGATCGGCACGGCAACGTCACCGACCTCACCGACGCCGACGGGCGGGTCACCGACCGATACACGTACAGCGACTACGGCGTGCCGACCGCGTCGCGGGCCGAGCCGACCGCCGATCCCACCGGGCTCGGCGTGATCGAGCGCAACCCGTTCGGCTACGCGATGGAGTACACCCATGCCGATGGCAGCCAGTTCCTGCGCGAGCGCACCTACCACCCCCGGCACATGATCTTCAGCAGCCGAGACGAGGCACAGCTGCACAGCGTGTACGGCTACGCGGACGCCAACCCGATCATGTTCGTCGATCCGTCCGGCCGCGCCGCCATCCGCGACTGGTTCGCCGTCGGATTCGCCGCCTACGGCGCCGTCGCCGCCGCGCTCGGGGTGTTCGCCGTCGCCACCGGCGGCGTCGGCCTCGGCGCGTTCGGCGTGATCAGCACGCTCTTCGGCATCGGCGACGCCGTCTACACCGCCGTCGAATCCTGGGCGGTGGCGACCGACACCACGTTCATCCCGGAGGACCTCTCGCTCGGCATCGGCGTCGGTCTTGCGGTCGTCGGCACGGCGTTCGGCGTCGGCGGCCTGCTCAAGCGCCTCACAACGTCGCCGGGCAGCGCACGCTTCCGCGCCATCGCCATGGAGCATCTGGGCGACGGGAGCCCCCCGACCGTCCGGCCCCTGGAAGACTCCCAGCGGTATCGGGTCCTGCCCGGGTCGTCCGACACCGGCCTGTCACCGCTTATCCGGGGTCTCGTCGGATCCACCGACGACGGACTGGGCGGTGGAGTCCGACACACGCTCGCGACGCTCGCCGACGAGACTCCGTTGGAGCATGGGGCCTACCGCTACATCCGGGAGGCGTCCCTATCGGTCGACTCCGCGGTCAACCATCTCGCCGACCTCGTGCGGGCCATCACCGCCACATTGGACGGGCTGGAGAGGCGCGTCGTCCTCGATCTGAAGAGCGGCGGCACTGCGCTGCAGCTGCACGTGAATAACACTCAGCATGCGGTGGAGAGCGCGACGTACTCCCTGCGCGAGGCGAACAAGCACTGGCTCAAGACGAACACCGGCTCGTACTTCACGGAGGGTGTCCGGACCCCATACGACGACGTCATCACTGAGCTCGAAGGCATCGACGAGGGGCTGCAAGCGCTGACGCGCTACGACTAGTGGCCAGGCGAACGCCCGGCCGCGTCAGGTGACCGGCCCGGTCCACTTCTCGCCCGGCCCCTGGCCGATCGCGTCGGGGATCGTGCTCGCCTCGCGGAACGCGAGCTGGAGCGAGCGCAGACCGTCGCGGAGGCTCCGCGCGTGCATGTCGCTGATCTCGGGGGCGCCGGCGGTGATCAGCCCGGCGAGCGCGTTGATGAGCTTGCGCGCCTCGTCGAGGTCGGTTTGCTCCTCGGGGTTCTCGGCCAGCCCGACCTTCACCGCGGCGGCGCTCATGAGGTGCACGGCCGCGGTCGTGATGACCTCGACCGCGGGCACCTCGGCGATGTCGCGCGTGGCCTGGTCGACCTGCGACGCTTCGACCGGCTGGGGGGTGGGCTCGCCTGAACTCCTGCTCACGGACATCCTCTGCTAGACTTCTTTGGGCTCCGGGGCTTGTCCCCGGTACGAAAGTGGAGAACCTCCCACCCGCGCATACCGCTTCATCAAGGTTACCGGGTCTTGCACTCCGCCCCTGGCCGTCAGGCCTGGGGTAGGCAGGGTGCCGCAGAAGCCGCATGATTCGTGCGGACTCTGTCTGGATCTCCGCTCTCGAACGTCGGGCGGCATCCGGTCTCCCGAACGAGCGAAGCAGTTCGAATAGAGGAGACACGCATCAGCGATCCGCGTACCAATGACCGTATCCGCGTCCCCGAGGTCCGCCTCGTGGGCCCCGGCGGAGAGCAGGTCGGCGTCGTGAAGATCGAGGTGGCCATGCGCCTGGCGCAGGAGGCCGAGCTCGATCTCGTCGAGGTCGCACCCAACTCGCGCCCGCCGGTCGTCAAGATCATGGACTACGGCAAGTACAAGTACGAGGCTGCGCAGAAGGCCAAAGAGGCCCGGCGCAACCAGGCGAACACCATCCTCAAAGAGGTTCGGTTCCGCCTCAAGATCGACAAGCACGACTACGAGACCAAGATGAAGCGCGCCGTCGGCTTCCTGAAGGCCGGCGACAAGGTCAAGGCGATGATCCTGTTCCGGGGTCGCGAGCAGTCGCGTCCCGAGATGGGTGTGCGCCTCCTGCAGCGCTTCGCCGAAGACGTCGCCGAGTTCGGCACCGTCGAGCACAACCCCACCATCGACGGCCGCAACATGGTCATGGTCATCGCCCCTCTGAAGAACAAGTCCGAGGCCAAGGCCGAGGCGAACGCACAACGTGCTGCGGCGAAGGCGCGACCCGAGGCATCCGCCTCGGCCGATGCCGAACCGCAGACGGCCCAGTCCACCGAGGACCAGGCCTAGCACCCGTCCGCCACTCGCGTGGCGGCAGACCCAAGGAGATACGAGAGATGCCGAAGCAGAAGACCCACTCCGGGTCCAAGAAGCGCTTCAAGATCACCGGCAGCGGCAAGATCAAGAAGCAGCAGGCCGGAATGCGCCACAACCTCGAGGTCAAGCCCTCGACGCGCAAGGCCCGTCTGAACCAGGACAAGGTCGTGTCGGCCCCCGACGCCAAGGTCATCAAGAAGCTTCTCGGCCACTGAGCCGCGAGACCCCCCGATAGGAACGAAGAGTCATGGCAAGAGTGAAGAGGGCGGTCAACGCCCACAAGAAGCGTCGGGTCATCCTCGAGCGCGCCGAGGGCTACCGCGGTCAGCGGTCGCGCCTGTATCGCAAGGCGAAGGAGCAGGTCACCCACTCGCTCGTCTACTCGTACAACGACCGTCGCGCGAAGAAGGGTGACTTCCGTCGCCTGTGGATCCAGCGGATCAACGCCGCGTCGCGTGCGAACGGCCTCACCTACAACCGTCTGATCCAGGGTCTGGGTCTCGCGGGTGTCGAGGTCGACCGGCGCATCCTCGCCGAGCTCGCCGTCAACGAGCCCGCGACCTTCGCGGCGCTCGTCGAGACCGCCAAGCAGGCGCTGCCGGCCGACACGTCGGCCCCGAAGACCGCCGCGTAAGCAGCGTTCGGCATCGAACGGCCCGGCACCCCAGACGGGGTGCCGGGCCGTTCTCGTCTCGTCACGCGGGGTTCAGGAACGGCCCGTCGACCGGGCGGATGCCTCGTGGGCGACGCGCGACCGCGTTGCCGCGGCCGCCCGCACCGCTCCGATGCCGCGCACCGTGAGCACCACGCCGATCGAGGCCTCCCAGAAGATCTCGGGGAGGGTGGCGAGCGCCGACCACACCGAACTCTGCTCGTACGCGCCGAACATGACGGCAACCCCCGACATACTCATGAGCGGGCCGCCGATGAGGCCGAACCAGCACAGCCAGGCTGGCATGAGGCGCGAGCGCAGCATCAGGTAGCCGAGGATGAGGCCGTTGCCGATGCCGACGACGAACCCGGGGCCGAGGAGGAACGTCCAATCGTGCAGCGCGACGAGCGCGCTGCTCGTCGTGAGGACCGCGCCGGGATCGGCGGCGCCGGCCGAGGTGCGAAGCGTCACGACCGTGAGGACGCTGAGCAGCCCGACCGCGATGAACGTGCATTCGACGATGCGGGCCGCGACATAGCCGAGTGCGAGCGGCTCACTCGTGCGGCGCAGCAGGGGGTACAGGGCGAGCGCGGTGCCAATGTTCGCCGCGATGAGCACGAGTTCGCACAGGGCGCCCGCGATGACGCCGCCGTCGCCGCCTGAGCCGAGCACGTAGCCAGGGTCGGCCAGGACGGGGGCGTACAACGCCGCGCCCACGATCGCGGAGACGAAGGTCAGCAGAAAGAGCACGCCCGCGATGAGCGAGCGTCGGTCGTGCGGATGCATCGGGTGGCCTTTCGGATAGGGTGTACGACGTACACCTGATCTCCGGAGCATAGGTGTACGCTGTACACCTTGTCAACGGGAGGCGCGCATGAAGGCGGACGCGGGAGCGCCGCGCACGCGACTGACGCGGAGCCAGGTCCTGACGACGGCGATGAGACTCGCCGACGCGTCAGGGATCCATCGGCTGTCGATGCGATCGCTCGCGCAGGAACTCGGCGTCGTGCCGATGGCGCTCTACAAGCACGTCGCCTCCAAGCAGGAACTGCTCGACGGCATGGTCGACCTGGTCTGGGCCGAGGTTCAGCTCCCGGAGATCGGTGCGCCCTGGCGTTCAACCATGCGCGCGCGCACGCTCTCGCTCCGCGACGCCCTCCGCCGCCATTCCTGGGCGATCGGGCGCATGGAATCGAGCTCCCGGCCAGGACTCGAGAATCTGCGGCAGCACAACGCCATGATGGGCTGCCTTCGGGAATCGGGTTTCTCGTTCCGCACCACGGTGCACGTCACCTCGGCGCTCGATGCCTACGTCTACGGCTTCGCGCTGCAGGAACACGCCCTCCCGTTCGACACGCCGACCGGCTCAGGGGAGGTCGCAGCGACGCACCTCGAGGAGGCGCCACCTGAAGCAGCGGCCGCGTTCCCGTATCTCATCGAGGTCGTCACCGAGCTCGGCAAGGCCGGATACAACGCTGATGAGGAGTTCGTGGTCGGCCTCGACCTGCTGCTCGACGGCGTCGAGCAGCTTCGACCGACGTGGGCGGACGACGCGGGCCGTTGAGGCACGGATCCACGATTCGTGCGGCGCGACGCGCAGGTCTCGCGCGCCCAGCCAACCTAGCGCGCCTCACACCGCCTGGTGCGGCGCGGCTCCAGCCGCGAGGCATCCGTCATCCCTAGACTGGCTGCATGCTCGAGAACCCCCGGTCGCCCCGAGTGCGTGCGGTCGCGAAGCTCGCGAAAAAGGCTGCCCGCGCCGAGAGCGGGCTGTTCCTCCTGGAGGGGCCGCAGGCCGTCGCCGAGGCGCTCACGTTCCGGCCGCAGCTCGTCGTCGAGCTGTACGCCACACCCAGCGCCCTCGACCGCTACACCGACATCGCCGAGACGGCGGTGGACGCGGGGGTCGATGTCGAGTTCGTGACCGAAGAGGTCCTCGACGCCATGGCCGACACCGTTACCCCGCAGGGGTTCGTCGCGGTGTGCCACCAGTTCCCGACCGCGGTGAAAGACGTGTTCGCGGCCCGTCCGAAGCTCGTGGCCATCCTGGAGGAGGTGCGCGATCCCGGCAACGCGGGCACCATTGTGCGTGCCGCCGACGCGGCCGGCGCGGACGCCGTGATCTTCTCCGGACGCGCCGTCGACCTGTACAACCCGAAGGTGGTCCGTTCCTCGACCGGGTCCATCTTCCATCTCCCGGTCGCCGTCGGGGCTGATCTCGACGACGTCCTCGAGCGGGCGCGAGCCGCAGGCCTCACGGTGCTCGCCGCCGACGTGAAGGGGGAGAGCCTGCTCGACGCGCGCAGCCAGGGCACGCTCGCCCAGCCCACGGCCTGGCTGTTCGGCAACGAGGCGCGCGGGCTGCCTGATGAGCAGCTCGCGCTGGCCGACCGGGTCGTGACCGTGCCTATCTATGGCCACGCCGAGTCGATGAACCTCGCAACCGCGGCGTCGGTGTGCCTGTACGAGAGTGCTTTCGCGCAACGTTCGAGCTGACGTTCGGACCCTCGTTCGGGCGTCACGCCCGCGGATCACGAAAGGGTAACCGCGGCGTCCGCCGGTCCCGCGCCACGCTCGTGATCCCCTAGTTTGGGGGGTATGCCCGATTCAACAGAGGCCGCGCCGACGTCGAACATCTCGGTCCGCCGGGGCGAACCGCTCGTCGTCGTCGACCACATCGACAAGCACTTCGGTGAGCTGCACGTGCTCAATGACATCTCGACGGTCGTCAACCGGGGCGAGGTCGTCGTGGTCATCGGGCCGTCCGGCTCCGGCAAGTCCACGCTGTGCCGTGCGATCAACCGGCTCGAGACCATCGACTCGGGCACGATCACGATCGACGGCGAACGGCTGCCAGAAGAGGGGGCTGGGCTCGCGAAGCTCCGCGCCGACGTCGGCATGGTCTTCCAGTCGTTCAACCTGTTCGCGCACAAGACGGTCCTCGAGAACGTCACCCTCGCACCCATCAAGGTGAAGCGGATGCCCCGCAAGGAGGCCGAGTCGAAGGCCATGGAGCTGCTCGAGCGCGTGGGGGTCGCCAACCAGGCGAAGAAGCTGCCGGCGCAGCTGTCGGGCGGCCAGCAGCAGCGTGTCGCGATCGCCCGTTCGCTGGCCATGAACCCGAAGCTCATCCTCATGGACGAGCCGACCAGTGCGCTCGACCCCGAGATGATCAACGAGGTGCTCGACGTCATGGTCGGGCTCGCCGAGCAGGGCATGACCATGATCGTCGTCACGCACGAGATGGGCTTCGCGCGGAAGGCCGCGGACCGCGTGCTCTTCATGGCCGACGGCCGCATCGTCGAAGAGGCTGCGCCCGCCGAGTTCTTCGACCACCCCAAGTCGGACCGCGCGAAGGACTTCCTCAGCAAGATCCTCGAGCACTGACTCGTCCAGAGACTTCGCCGCCACAAGCGGCGACGACCCGCCCCACCAAGACTGGGCACCTGAGAGAAAGAGGCAGAGAGATGACACGCAGCAGAATCGGCTTGTTCGCGGCAGCCGCCGCGACCGCCGTCGTTTTCGCCGGCTGTGCCGGCGGTGGCGGCGACAGCGCGGAGCCCACCGTCGAGGAGACCCCCGAGTTCGAAGCGGGCACCACGATGGCCGAGCTCGCCGACGCCGGAACGATCACGATCGGCACCAAGTTCGACCAGCCCCTGTTCGGCCTCGTCGGCCCATCCGGGGACCCTGAGGGCTTCGACGTCGAGATCGGCAAGATCATTGCGGGCAAGCTCGGCATCTCGCCCGACAACATCGAGTGGGTCGAGACCGTCTCGGCGAACCGCGAGCCGTTCATCGAGAACGGCCAGGTCGACATCGTCATCGCGACCTACACGATCAATGACACCCGCAAGGAAGTCGTGTCCTTCGCGGGTCCGTACTACATGGCCGGCCAGTCGATCCTGACGCTTGCCGACAATGACGACATCACGAGCGAAGAGGACCTCGTCGGCCAGCCGGTGTGCTCGGTCACGGGCTCGACGCCCGCCGCGAACCTGAAGGAGCTCGGCGCCCAGGTGCTCGAGACCGACACGTACTCGAACTGCCTCGAGCCGCTCCGCAACGGCCAGGTCGTGGCCGTCTCGACCGACAACGTGATCCTCGCCGGCCTCGCCGCGCAGAACGAGGGCGAGTTCAAGGTCGTCGGCAAGCCGTTCACCGAGGAGCCCTACGGCATCGGGCTCGCGCTCGACGACACCGATTTCCGCATGTGGATCAACGACGTGCTCGAGGAGTCCTACGAAGACGGCACCTACGAAGAGGCGTGGGACAAGACCGCAGGCACCGTCCTGCCCTTCGTCGAGCCGCCGGCCGTCGACCGCTACGAGAACTGATCGAGTCGGTCCGGGTCCCCGTGCGGGGGCCCGGACCGGTTCTCCCTGACCTGCTGAGAGGAGCTGCGTGGACGTCGTCATCGAAAACCTGCCGCTCTACCTCGAGGGCTTCGGCGTGACGCTGCTGCTCCTCCTGGTGGGCGGCCTCGGCGCGTTGGTGATCGGCACCGTCGTCGCCGCGATGCGCATCTCACCGATCGCGACACTGCGCGGCATCGCGACCGTGTACACCGAGGTCGTCCGCAACACGCCGCTCACGCTGGTCGTGCTGTTCGCGGTGGTGATCGTGCCGCTCCTCGGACCACGTATCCCGTTCATCCTCTCCGGCTTCATCGCGCTCGCGGTGTATACGTCACCGTTCGTCGCGGAGGCGTTGCGGTCCGGCATCAACGGCGTCGCGATCGGTCAGGCCGAGGCGGCGCGGAGCCTCGGCTTCGGATTCGCCCAGACGGTCACGCTCATCGTGTTCCCGCAGGCGTTCCGGATGACCATCCCGCCGCTCATCAACGTGTTCATCGCGTTGACGAAGAACACGTCGGTCGTCGGCGGCGTCGGCTTCGTCGCCGAGCTGTTCGGAGTCGGTCGGACCCTCGCGAACGCCAACGGCAATGCCGTCATCGCCATCCTCATCGGCGTGGCGATCTTCTACCTCATCGTGACGGTGCCGCTCGGCTTCCTCGCGACCCAGCTCGAACGGAAGTGGGTGGTGCAGCGATGAGCGGCGCCGGTGTGCTCTTCGACGCGCCCGGGCCTCGCGCGCGCCGACTCTCGGCCATCCTCTCCTGGATCAGCGGTGTGGTGCTCCTCGGCCTCGTCGCCTGGGGGATCATGATCCTCAACGCGCCGAGGGAGTCGGGCGGCATCACCCTGCCCGGCATGTTCGACCCGAGTCGGTGGGAGATCCTCGCCGACCCAGAGTTCTGGTCGTTCGTGATCTTCACCGGGGTCTGGAACACGCTGCGCGCCGCGATCGTCGCCGCCGTGCTCGCGATCGCGCTCGGCGTGGTGCTGGCGCTGCTGCGCAGTTCCCCGATCGGCTGGATCCGGATCCCGACCGCGATCGTGATCGAGTTCTTCCGTGGCATGCCGGTGCTGCTGATGATGCTGTTCATCCTGCTCGTGGCCGGAACGGGGCAGTACTGGGCGGTCGTCGCGGCACTCGCGATCTACAACGGCGCGCTGATCGGCGAGGCGCTCCGCGCCGGGCTCGCGTCACTGCCCCGCGGCCAGCGCGAGGCGGCGCTCAGTGTCGGCATGCGTCCGCTGCAGTCGAAGATGCTGGTGGAGTTCCCGCAGGCATTCCGACAGATGCTGCCGATCATCGTCGCTCAGCTCGTCGTCCTGCTGAAGGACACCTCGCTCGGCTACATCGTCGGCTACCAGGAACTGCTGCGCGTCACCCTGAACAACCTCGGCAGCTTCTACGGCAACCGCTACCTGTTCACGCTCTGGTGCGTCGCGTTCGTGCTCTACCTGATCATGAACCTGTCGCTGTCCTGGTTCGCCCGTTGGCTCGCCAAGCGCGGCGACCGTCGGTTCCGACCGGGCAAGGCCACGCCGGCTCTCGACGCGAGCCAGGCGATCCTCGTGACGGATGCCACGGCGGAGGCCCGCGGCGGGGAGACCCCGCGCTGAGCATTCGCCGGCGGCGCGCCCGGTAGACTCGGTGCTCGTGCCAGAGCCCACTGAAATCACCGAATCCGCGGTCGCCGCGGCCGTCGACGCCGCACTCGCGGCGATCGCCGCGGCCGACGATTCCGCCGCGCTCAAGCAGGTCCGCGCCGAGCACACGGGCGAGAAGTCGGAGCTCGCGCAGCTCAACGCCCTGCTGCGAAGCGTGCCGAACGAGCAGAAGGCTGTGCTCGGCAAGCTCGTCGGCGGCGCCCGTGGCCGGGTCAACCAGGCCTTCGCTGCTCGTGAGGTCGAGATCGTGCAGGCTGAGGCCGTGGCCCGGCTCGCGGCCGAGACGGTCGATGTGACGGCGTTGCCGTCGCGTGCGGTGCTCGGCGCGAGGCATCCGCTGAGCCTGCTTCAGGACCGGGTGAGCGAGGTGTTCACCGGGATGGGCTGGGAGATCGCCGAAGGCCCCGAGGTCGAGAGCGAGTGGTTCAACTTCGACGCGCTCAACTTCGACGCCGATCACCCGGCGCGCGCCATGCAGGACACGTTCTTCGTCGACCCGCCCGAGGCGCACCTCGTGCTGCGCACGCACACGAGTCCCGTGCAGGTGCGCTCGATGCTCGAGCGCGACGTGCCGATCTACGTGCTCGCACCCGGTCGGGTCTATCGCACCGACGAGTTCGACGCGACGCACCTGCCCGTGTTCATGCAGTTCGAGGGGCTCGCGGTCGACAAGGGCCTCACGATGGCGCACCTCAAGGGCACGCTCGACCACTTCGTCAAGGCGATCTTCGGCGATGAGGCGCAGGTGCGGCTGCGGCCGAGCTTCTTCCCGTTCACCGAGCCGAGCGCCGAGCTCGACTTCTGGCACCCGACCTTCAAGGGCGGTGCTCGCTGGATCGAGTGGGGCGGCTGCGGCATGGTGCACCCGAACGTGCTGCGTTCGGCGGGCATCGACCCCGACGTGTACTCGGGCTTCGCCTTCGGCATGGGCATCGAACGCGGCCTCATGCTGCGCAACGACGTCCACGACATGCGCGACATGGCCGAAGGCGATGTGCGCTTCTCCCAGCAGTTCGGAATGGTGGTCTGAGTCATGCGAGTTCCCCTGAGTTGGCTCGCTGAGTACGTTGAGCTCGTCCCCGGCACCACGCCCGAGGATGTGCACGCCGCCCTCGTGAAGGTCGGTCTCGAAGAAGAGGACGTGCACACGTTCGAGGTGTCCGGGCCCATCGTCGTGGGCGAGGTGGTCGACTTCGTCGAGGAGCCCCAGTCCAACGGCAAGACCATCCGCTGGTGTCAGGTCCGCGTCGCGCCCGACGGCGAACGCGCGGCCGACGGCGGCGAGGCCGTGCACGGCATCGTCTGCGGGGCGCGCAACTTCTTCGTCGGCGACCAGGTCGTCGTGACGCTCCCTGGCGCAGTCCTGCCCGGGCCGTTCCCGATCGCCGCGCGCAAGACGTACGGACACGTCTCGGACGGCATGATCGCGTCCGCGCGCGAGCTCGGACTCGGTGACGACCACGACGGCATCCTGCGGCTGTCGACCCTCGGCATCGAAGCGCCGGTCGGTACCGACGCGATCGCGCTGCTCGGCCTCAACGACGCCGCCGTCGAGATCAACGTCACGCCCGACCGCGGCTACGCCTTCTCGATCCGCGGTGTCGCGCGCGAGTATGCGCACGCCACCGGCGCCGCCTTCCGCGACCCGGTCGAGCAGGCCGCGGCCGCCGACCCGTCCGTCGACGCCTTCCCGGTGACCATCGCCGACGACGCCCCGATCCGCGGGCGGGTCGGGTCGTCGGTGTTCGCGACACGGATCGTTCGCGGCGTCGACCCCTCGCGGCCCACCCCGCCGTGGATGATCGCCCGGCTGAAGCTCGCCGGCATCCGGTCGCTCTCGGTGCTCGTCGACATCACCAACTACGTCATGCTCGAGACCGGACAGCCGATCCACGGCTACGACCTCGACCGGCTGCAGGGCGGCATCGTGGTGCGCCGTGCTCGTCCGGGTGAGCGGCTCACGACCCTCGACGGCAAAGACCGCGCGCTGCACGTCGAGGACCTCCTCATCACCGACGACCGGGGCGCCATCGGACTCGCCGGCGTCATGGGCGGAGCCGAGACCGAGATCGGCGACGACACGCGCAACGTCCTCATCGAGTCCGCCAACTTCGACCCGGTGTCGATCGCACGCACCGCGCGTCGGCACAAGCTGCCGAGCGAGGCGTCCAAGCGGTACGAGCGCGGGGTCGACCCGGGCATCGCCGCGGCGGCCGCGGCCCGTGTGGCGCAGCTCATGGCCGACCTCGCGGGCGGCACGCCCGACGACGGCGGGTCGCTGATCGCCGACACCGCGCCGCGCACCGCGATCATGCTGCCCCACGGCTACGCCAGCCAGCTCATCGGCATCGAGTACACCGAGCAGGAGGTGCACGATGCGCTCGCCGAGATCGGCGGTCGGGTGACGCGCACCGACGCCGGATTCGAGGTCGTCCCGCCGAGCTGGCGGCCGGACCTCACGGGCAAGGCGGAGCTCGTCGAAGAGGTCGCGCGGCTCGTCGGGTACCACCGCATCCCGTCGGTGCTGCCGGTCGCGCCTCCCGGTCGCGGGCTCACCCGCGCGCAGCGCCTGAGGAAGCAGACGGCCGATGTGCTGGCTGCCGCGGGCGCGACCGAGGTGCTCGCGTTCCCGTTCGTGGACGGTGACGAGAACCAGCGGTACGGCAGCCCTGACGGCTCGCCGGTCGCGCAGATCAAGGTCGCGAACGCGATGGATGCCTCGGCGCCGTTCCTTCGGCGGACGCTGCTGCCCGGCCTGGTCGGCGTCGCGCGGCGCAACCTCTCGCGCGGCTTCACCGATCTCGACCTGTTCGAGTTGGGGCTCGTGTTCACGCCCGAGACCGGGCGCGACTACGGCACGCCCGTGCTGCCGGCGGGAGCAGCACTGCCGTCGGCCGACGAACTTGCCGCGCTGCGCGCGGGCATCCCGCCGCAGCCGCGGCACGTCGGCGTGCTGCTGCTCGGCCGCGCCGTCCCCAAAGCGCCGGGTCAGGCCGCACAGCCCGCCGGCCTCGCCGACGCGCTCGATCGGGTCCGGCAGATCGGTCTCGCGACCGGGGCGAACATCGAGGTCGTGCAGGGCCGCCACGATGCGCTGCACCCCGGACGTACGGCCGAGCTGCTCGTGGACGGCCAGCATGTCGGCTGGGCCGGTGAGCTGCACCCCGCGATCACCGAGGCCGCCGACCTCCCGCGCGTCGTCGCGGTCGCCGAGCTCGATCTCGACGCCGTGATCGCCGCGGGCGACCGGCCGGTCGAGGCACACGCGATCTCGTCCTATCCGGCGGCGACGCAGGACCTCTCGCTCGTGGTCCCCGTCGAGGTCCCGGCGGGGGAGGTGCGCTCGGCGGT
>Ga0180223_1000251_pt1 | contig 83801 bp, 78 predicted proteins | sample eDN5th30CKraftOP_FD_151337 | JGI IMG/M metagenome (GOLD analysis project Ga0180223, IMG submission 151337) | Enriched Organic Plus compost microbial communities from Emeryville, California, USA - eDNA 5th pass 30_C Kraft OP (version 2) (version 2) ...
GATCCGGACAAGCTGGTCTGGGTTGTGGTGGGCGACCTCAAGCAGGTCGAGCAGCCGGTGCGCGCGCTCAAGCTCGGCCCGGTCCACGTGATCGACGCCGACGGTCGCCCGGTCGCGCGCTGACCCGTGCGCCGGCGCCGTCCCGACGGGCGGCGCCGGCGGTTGTCCCCCTGTTGCACCGAACCATGGCAGGCTTTCCGGCCTGCCTTCACCTTCCCGGAAGACCCGCATGCGCCTTGCCGCCGCCTCCCTCCTGCTCGTCCTCCCGCTGGCCGCCTGCACCTGGGTGCCCTTGCAGCCCCAGGGCAAGGCCGTGCGCGTGATCGCCGCCGGGGCGGCCCCGGCCGGCTGCACCCGCCAGGGCGAGGTCGAGGTCTCGGTCAAGCACAGCGTGGGCTTCTACCAGCGCGACCAGGTCAAGGTCCGCGACGAGCTGGAGAGCCTGGCCCGCAACGAGGCCCCGGGGGTCGGGGCCAACGTGGTCCAGCCGCTGGGCGAGCCGGCCGGCGGGACCCAGCGCTTCGCCGCCTGGCAGTGTCCCTGAACGGGGCACGCCCCGCCCCGTACGTAAAGGTGCGGTGAAGGCGGGCAACCGGTAGAATCGACGCCCCTTTCGCCTTACCGGCGTGGTCTAGCCATGCTTTTCAAGAACGTCTCGATCGCGGGGCTGGCGCATATCGATGCGCCGCATACCCTGACCTCGGAGGAAATCAACGCGCGCCTGAAGCCGACCCTGGACCGCCTCGGCATCCGGGTGGACGTGCTGGGCGACATCGCCGGCATCCATGCCCGCCGCCTGTGGGATGACGGCATGACGGCCTCCGACGTGGCGACCATGGCTGCGCGCAAGGCGCTCGAGGACGCCGGCATCGGCGTGGAGAAGATCGGCCTGCTGGTCAACACCTCGGTCAGCCGCGACTACCTGGAGCCGTCCACTGCCTCCATCGTCTCCGGCAACCTGGGCGTGTCCGAGGAGTGCATGACCTTCGACGTCGCCAACGCCTGCCTGGCCTTCATCAACGGCATGGACATCGCCGCGCGCATGCTCGAGCGCGGCGAGATCGACTACGCCCTGGTGGTGGACGGCGAGACCGCCAACCTGGTGTACGAGAAGACCCTGGAGCGCATGAGCGCCCCGGACGTGACCGAGCAGGAATTCCGCGACGAGATGGCGGCCCTGACCCTGGGCTGCGGCGCCGCGGCCATGGTCCTGTGCCGCCGCGAACTGGCCCCGGATGCCCCGCGCTACAAGGGCGGCGTGACCCGTTCGGCCACCGAGTTCAACCAGCTGTGCCGCGGCAACCTCGACCGCATGGTCACCGACACCCGCCTGCTGCTGATCGAGGGCATCAAGCTGGCCACCAAGACCTTCGCCGCGGCCAAGCAGGCGCTGGGCTGGGCGGTGGACGAGCTGGACCAGTTCGTGATCCACCAGGTCAGCCGCCCGCACACCAAGGCCTTCATCAAGTCGCTGGGCGTGGATCCGAAGAAGGTCATGACCATCTTCGGCGAACACGGCAACATCGGCCCGGCCTCGGTGCCGATCGTGCTGAGCAAGCTTAAGGAACTGGGGCGCCTGAAGAAGGGCGACCGGATCGCCCTGCTGGGCATCGGCTCGGGCCTGAACTGCTCGATGGCCGAGGTGGTGTGGTAACCCACTCCTGCCCCGCATGACAAAGGGCCGGCTCTGCCGGCCCTTTGCTTTTCCGGCGTCCGGCATCGCTGCCGGGGCCGGGGTGGCGGCGCGGCCTCAGCCGGCGCCGCAGCACTTCTTGTGCTTCTTGCCGCTGCCGCAGGGGCAGGGATCGTTGCGGCCGGGGCCGTCCTCGCGGCGGATCGGGGTGCGCGGAGTCTGTTCGGCGATGTGCTGGTGGTTGAGGTCGGCCAGCATGCCCGGCAGGTCCATGACGATGTCCAGGCGCTCGCGGTAGGCCAGCGGCACCGGCTCCTTCTCCGGGTGTTCCGGATCGACCACCTCGCCGGAGGCCAGGCGCTCGAGCAGGTCGAAGATCTCCTCGATCCACTCGTGCTCGTCCAGCCAGCGGTCCCAGGCCTCCTCGCGCAGGGCCGCGCCCTCGAAGAAGCCCAGCGCCCATTCCCGGCCCACGTCCAGTTCGTCCTCGGCCAGGGCCTCGTCCGCGCTTTCCGGGTCCTCGGGCAGCCACATCAGCGGCAGCAGGTGTTCCGGCAGGTCCTCGCCCTGGCGGGCGCGGGCCACGCACATGTTCCAGTGGCCCTGCAGCAGGGCCTGGACCTCTTCGGCCTCCTCCGGGCTGCCCCAGCTGGGCAGCTTGCCGCCCCAGACCACCGGCTGCCATTCCTCCGGCGGCACCGGCGCAGGTGCCACCGCCAGGGCCGACAGGAAGCCGTCCAGCGCCTCCAGGTTGAAGCCGCGGAACGGCACGGCGCGCTGTTCAAGCAGGGTGGAGAGGCGTTCGATCTGCGCGTCGTCGAGATAGGGCGGGGGCGTGGCCATGGCGGCTGGAACGGTGGAGGGGCGTGCATGGTAGTCCCTGGCGGGCCGCGGCGGGGCCGTGGCGGGTCCGCGCTGGCCTACAATGCGCGGTTTCCGCGCGAACCTGCTGCCCGTGTCCCAGTTCCCCGGCTACCCCGAGCACCCCCGCCGCTTCGAAGTCCGGCCCGGCATCCACATGTCCTACCTGGACGAGGGCCCGCGCGACGGCGAAGTCGTGGTGATGCTGCATGGCAACCCGTCGTGGAGCTACTACTGGCGCACCCTGGTGGCCGGGCTGGCCGACCGCTACCGCTGCATCGTCCCCGACCACGTCGGCATGGGCCTGTCGGACAAGCCGGACGACCGCCCCACCGCCTCGCCGCGCTACGACTACACGCTGCAGTCGCGGGTGGACGACCTGGAGGCGCTGCTGCGCCATGCCGGGGTCGACGACGCCACCCCGGTGACCCTGGCCGTGCACGACTGGGGCGGGATGATCGGCTTCGGCTGGGCGCTGTCGCATGCGGCCCAGGTCAAGCGCCTGGTGGTCCTCAATACCGCCGCGTTCCCGATGCCGGTGGCCAAGCAGATGCCCTGGCAGATCGCGCTGGGCCGCGACTACTTCGTCGGCGAAGTCATCATCCGCGCGTTCAACGCCTTCTCCGCCGGCGCCTCGTACTTCGGCGTGGAGCGGAAGATGCCGGCCGACGTGCGCCGTGCCTACGTGGCTCCCTACGACTCGTGGAAGAACCGCATCTCCACCATCCGCTTCATGCAGGACATCCCGCTGCGCCCCGGCGACAAGGCCTGGCCGCTGCTGGAAGCGGCCGGCAAGGCGCTGCCGTCCTTCGCCGACCGCCCGGCCTTCATCGGCTGGGGCCTGAAGGATTTCGTGTTCGACCACCACTTCCTCGAGCGCTTCCGCGCCGACCTGCCGCGCGCGCAGGTGCATGCGTTCGAGGACGCCGGCCACTACGTGCTGGAAGACAGGCACGAAGTGCTGGTGCCGGCGATCCGCGCCTTCCTCGACGCCAATCCGCTGGCCTGAGCGGACCACGGGCCGGCTTTCCCTGCGCGGGCTAGCCCGCGCCGCAGGAAAATCCATGCGGCGAATCCCTGCCTTCCCGCAATGCGGGATGGCGCCCGTTGCGATGCAGCCGCCTAGGCCGCGATTGGCGTGACCGGCGGCGAGTTCGGGCTGTTGCCGCTGTCGTCCGGTTCGCCGTCGTCGTTGCTGGCGGCTTCGCGCCAGGTCCAGTCGGCCGGGGTCAGCGGTGGCAGGCCGTGGGCGATGCGGGCGCGGTCGCATTGCGAGCTGGCGGCGCCGAATTCCCAGGACGCATCCACCTCGCGGCATACCGAGGGCCGGTTGGGGTGGATGGTGCAGCGCGAGTACACCCCGATGTCCGCGTCCAGCGCCACGCAGCGCACCGGCGGGCCGTAGGTGCCGCGCATGCACAGGCGGTGCGCGTCCAGGCGCTGGGTCAGTGCGGCGGGTACGCCCCCTTCGGTCACTTCATCCGATTCCATCCAGTGGAAGGCGACCCGGTACTGGGTGCAGCAGGCGCCACAGGTGAGGCAGGGATGCATGGGGGGCGGGCCGGGCCTTGCGCGGCAGCAGTTGCGGGAGGCGCGATTCTGCCGCATCCGGTGGCGGCGGCGAAGTGGCGCCGGGCGGTGGGCACGCGCGTGGGATAATCCCCGCATGACTTCCAGCCCCTGCAACATCGCCGCGGCGCTGCCGCGGCTGGCCGCCGAGCGTCCCGACCAGCCCGCGATCCGCTGCCCCGGCAAGCGTGCCTCCGGCCGCGGCCTGGCCCGCTACGACGTGGTCCTCGACTACCGCACCCTGGACACCCGCAGCGATGCGCTCGCCGCCGGCCTGGCCGCGCACGGCATCGGCCGCGGCGTGCGCACGGTGGTGATGGTGCGGCCCTCGCCGGAGTTCTTCCTGGTGATGTTCGCCCTGTTCAAGGCCGGGGCGGTGCCGGTGCTGGTGGACCCGGGCATCGACCGCCGCGCGCTGAAGCAGTGCCTGGACGAGGCCCGCGCCGAGGCCTTCATCGGCATCCCACTGGCGCACGTGGCCCGGCGCCTGCTGGGCTGGGCGCCGTCGGCGAGGAAGCTGGTCACGGTGGGCACCCGCATGGGCTGGGGCGGGACCACCCTGGCCGCGGTCGAGCGCGCCGGCCAGGGTGCCGGCCCGCAGCTGGCCGACACCGCTCCGGACGAGGTCGCCGCGATCCTGTTCACCAGCGGCTCCACCGGCGTGCCCAAGGGCGTGGTCTACCGCCACCGCCATTTCGTCGCCCAGATCGCGCTGATGCGCGAGGCCTTCGGCATCGAGCCCGGTGGCGTGGACCTGCCGACCTTCCCGCCGTTCGCCCTGTTCGATCCGGCCCTGGGCCTGACCTCGGTGATCCCGGACATGGATCCGACCCGCCCGGCCGAGGCCGACCCGCGCCGCCTGCACGATGCGATCGCGCGCTTCGGCGTGACCCAGCTGTTCGGTTCGCCGGCGCTGATGCGGGTGCTGGCCGACCATGGTGCGCCGTTGCCCACCGTGCGCCGCGCCACTTCCGCCGGCGCGCCGGTGCCGCCGGAGGTGGTGGAGAAGATCCGCGCGCTGCTGCCGGCCGATGCGCAGTTCTGGACGCCCTACGGCGCCACCGAGTGCCTGCCGGTGGCGGTGATCGAGGGCCGCGAGCTGCAGGAAACCCGCGCCGCCACCGAGGCCGGCGCCGGCACCTGCGTGGGCCGCCCGGTGGCGCCCAACGAGGTGCGCATCATCGCCGTGGACGACGGCCCGATCGAAAGCTGGAGCCAGGCGCGCGTGCTGGGCGTGGGCGAAGTGGGCGAGATCACCGTCGCCGGCCCGACCGCCACCGACAGCTATTTCAACCGCGAGGCCGCCACCCGCGCGGCCAAGATCCGCGAGGCCCTGGCCGACGGCAGCACCCGCGTCGTGCACCGCATGGGCGACGTGGGCTATTTCGACGAACACGGCCGGCTGTGGTTCTGCGGGCGCAAGACCCAGCGCGTGGAGACCGAGCAGGGCCCGCTGTACACCGAGCAGGTCGAGCCGGTGTTCAACGTGCATCCGCGCGTGCGCCGCACCGCGCTGGTAGGCGTGGGCGCGCCCGGGGCGCAGGTTCCGGTGCTGTGCGTGGAACTGGCCCGGGGCGTGCGCGCCACCGAGTTCGAGCGCATCGCCGAGGAACTGCGCATGCTTGGCAGCCGTACCCCGCAGACCGCGCGCATCGGCCGCTTCCTGCGCCATCCCGCGTTCCCGGTCGACATCCGCCACAACGCCAAGATCGGACGCGAGAAGCTCGCCGCATGGGCGGCCCGGCAACTGGAGAAGGCCCGATGAAGGTGCTGGTGACCGGTGGCGGAGGCTTCCTCGGCCAGGCCCTGTGCCGCGCGCTGCTGGCGCGCGGCCATGCGGTGCACAGCTTCCAGCGCAGCCATTCGCCCGCGCTGCAGGCGATGGGCGTGGTCCAGCACCGTGGCGACCTGGCCGACGCGGCCGCGGTCGCGCGGGCGGTGGCGGGCATGGACGCGGTGCTGCACAACGCCGCCAAGGCCGGCGCCTGGGGCAGCTACGGCAGCTACTACCAGGCCAACGTGGTCGGCACCCGCAACGTGATTGCCGCCTGCCGCGCCAATGGCGTGCAGCGGCTGGTCTACACCTCCACGCCCAGCGTCACCCATCGCGCCACCCATCCGGTGGAAGGCCTGGGCGCGGACGAAGTGCCCTACGGCGAGGATTTCCAGGCGCCGTACGCGGCGACCAAGGCCATCGCCGAGCAGGAGGCGCTGGCGGCCAACGGACCGGAGCTGGCGGTGGTCGCGCTGCGCCCGCGCCTGATCTGGGGCCCGGGCGATCCGCAGATCCTGCCGCGCCTGGTCGAACGCGCGCATGCCGGGCGCCTGCGCCTGGTCGGCGACGGCTCCAACCTGGTCGACACCACCTACATCGACAACGCCGCCCAGGCGCACCTGGACGCGCTGGACCGCCTGGCACCGGATGCGGCCTGCGCCGGCAAGGCGTACTTCATCTCCAACGGCGAACCGCTCCCGATCCGCGAGGTGCTCAACCGCCTGCTGCAGGCCGCCGGTGCGCCGCCGGTCACGCGCAGCATTTCGTTCAAGACGGCGTACCGCATCGGTGCGGTGTGCGAGCGGCTGTGGCCGCTGCTGCGCCTGCGCAGCGAGCCGCCGATGACACGCTTCCTCGCCGAGCAGCTGGCCACCGCGCACTGGTACAGCATGGAGCCGGCGCGGCGCGACTTCGGCTACGTGCCAAGGGTCGGTTTTGACGAGGGAATCATCAGGCTGAAGGCCAGCTGGCAACAGGGCGCATCCGTCACCTGATCACGACCGGCGCTTGGGCAGCATGCCCCTCGACCGCCCCCCGCGGCGCCACCCCGAGGAATGCCCAGATGCTCCATTACGCCGTCGTGTTTTTCGTCATCGCCGTGATCGCCGCCCTGCTGGGTTTCAGCGGCATCGCCGGCGCCGCCACCAACATCGCCTGGATCCTGTTCGTCGTGTTCCTGATCCTGGGTGCGATCTCGCTGCTGCGCGGCAGGCGGGTCTAGTCCGCGCCGGCGCCCCTGGCGCCGCCGGAACCCCAGCACGGGCGTGGCCACTGGCTGCGCCCGTGTCGTATCCGGACCCCGGGTTTTCCGGTGCGGCGCCGCCGCGACCGCTAGAATGGCCGCATGCCAAGCCCCCTCGATGCCCTCAAGCCGCTGGCCGGACGCGCCCTGGAAGCGGCGCTCAACCGTGCCGCGGCGCTGGACCCGGATACCCTCGCCGCGCTGGCGCAGCTGGACGGTCGCAGCGTTTCCCTGACCCTGGAGCGCCCGGCGCTGGCGCTGGAAATCCGCGTGCATGACCGCTACCTGCAGGTCGGCCCGCCGCTGCGCGAGGCCGACCTGGCCGTGCGCGGCACCATCGGCGGCCTGCTCGGCCAGCTGCCGTTCCTGGCCGCCGCCGCGCGCGGCAAGCCCGCCGGGCGCCTGCACGTGTCCGGCGACGCCGACCTGGCACGGCGCCTGCAGAAGCTGGCCTCCGGCTTCGAACCGGACTGGCAGCAGCCGTTCGTGGAGCTGTTCGGCCCGGTGCTGGGCGTGCAGCTGGCCAATGCCGCGGCCGCGGCCCTGCGCGGCGCGCGCGGGCTGGCCGGCGGCCTGGCGCGTTCCGGTGCCGAATACCTGGTGGAGGAATCGCGCGACGTGGTCGGCCGCGCCGAGCTGGCCGCGTTCAACGACGAGGTCGATGCGGTCCGCGACGACGTCGAGCGCCTGGCCGCGCGCGTCGCCCGCCTGCGCGTGCCCGGAGGCGCGCCATGAGGGCCGCGCTGCGCGCCTGGCGCATCGCCCGGGTGGTGCTGCGCTACCGGCTGGACGCGTTGCTGGAAGGCACCCCGGCCGAGCGCTGGCTGCGCCTGGCCAAGCCGTTCGTGCCGCGAGCGGCGGCCGACGTGGCCTCGCAGCCGCGCGGCATGCGCCTGCGCCTGGCGCTGCAGGAACTGGGACCGATCTTCGTCAAGTTCGGGCAGATCCTGTCCACCCGCCGCGACCTGCTGCCGGCGGACATCGCGGCGGAGCTGTCCCTGCTGCAGGACCAGGTGGCGCCGTTCGACGGCCAGGCGGCGCGGGCCATCGTCGAGCAGGCGCTGGGGCGGCCGGTGGAGGCCGCGTTCGCCGGCTTCGACACCCGCCCGCTGGCCTCGGCCTCGATCGCCCAGGTGCACGCGGCGCGCCTGCACGACGGCCGCGAGGTGGTGGTCAAGGTGCTGCGCCCGGGCATCGAGCGCCAGATCGACGCCGACCTCGCCCTGCTGCGCTCGCTGGCGGCGCTGGTCGACCGCGCCCATCCGCGGGCCGACCGCATCCGCCCGCAGGCGGTGGTGGCCGAGATCGAGTCCACCCTGGCCGCCGAGCTGGACCTGCAGCGCGAGGGCGCCAACGCCTCGGTGATGCGCCGCTTCTGGAAGGACTCGCCGGACCTGTACGTGCCGGAGGTGATCTGGTCGCACAGCGCGCAGCGGGCGCTGACCATGGAGCGGGTGCACGGCATCCCCTCCGACGACATCGCCGCGCTGGATGCCGCAGGCATCGACCGCAAGGTGCTGGCGGCCAAGGGCGTGCGGGTGTTCTACACCCAGGTGTTCCGCGACAACTTCTTCCACGCCGACGCGCACTCGGGGAACATCTGGGTCGATGCCGACCCGGCGCGGCGCCACGACCCACGCTTCATCGCCCTGGACTTCGGCATCGTCGGCCAGCTGTCGCCGCGCGACCAGTACTACCTGGCCGAGAACTTCATGGCGATCTTCCGCCAGGACTACCGCCGCATCGCCGAGTTGCACGTGGAGGCGGGCTGGATGCCGGCCACGGTGCGGATCGAGGAACTGGAGGCGGCGGCGCGCGCGGTGTGCGAGCCGTACTTCACCCGGCCACTGAGCGAGGTCTCGCTGGCCGAGGTGCTGGCCAAGCTGTTCCGCACCGCGCAGCGCTACGAACTGACCCTGCAGCCGCAGCTGATCCTGCTGCAGAAGACCCTGCTCAACATCGAGGGCGTGGGCCGGCAGCTGGATCCGCAGCTGGACATCTGGGCGGTGGCCAGCCCGGTGCTTGGGAAGATCCTGCGCGAGCGCTACAGCCCGCGCCGGTTGCTGCGCGAGTTCCGCCAGCGCGCCCCGGAGCTGATGACCCGCGCGCCGGAGATGCCGCGCCTGTTGCACGAGTGGCTGGAGCAGCAGGTGCAGGGCCGGCACCGGATGGGCATCCACTCGCCCGACCTGGCCGGGATCGAGCACACCCTGCGGGTGATGCAGCGGCGGGCGGTGGCGGCGATCCTGGGCGTGGGCCTGCTGCTGGTGGCGGCGGTGCTGTACGCGCTGGAGGCCGGCGGTCCGCGCCTGGCCGGGGTGCCGCTGTCGGCCTGGGTCGCCGGAATCGGCGGGTTGTGGGCGGTGCTGGCGGCCTTGCCGCGACGCTGACCCCCGCGCAGCCGCAAGCAACGAACGGGCCCGCCTCGCGCGGGCCCGTTCGCCGCTGCGTCCGCCGCGCTTGGCGGCGGGCTTGCCGGGGCTAGTCGGCCATGGCCGGCGCGGCCGGGGCGGCGGCGCCGGAGCCGGCGCGGGCCACCGCGTCGAAGTCGCCGGCGGCGACCACGCTCAGCTTGCCCGGGGCCAGGTGGCGGGCGATGGCGGCGTTGACCTGGGCCGTGGTCAGTCTGCGGTAGGCCTCGTCCAGTTCCGCGGTGAAGGCCATGGTGCGGCCGAAGTACAGCTGGTCCTGGAGCATGCCCGCCACGTTCTGGTCGTCCGCGCGCGCCTGCGCGCGCTCGGTGAGCAGGCCGGACACCGCATCCTGCAGTTCCGCCTCGGTGATGCCCTCGGCCACCAGCCGCTGCAGTTCCTCGCGCATGGCCACCTCGACCCGGGCCAGGTTCTGCGGCGCGGCGATGGCCTGGATCAGCAGGTTGCCGGCATCGTCCACGCCGTCGGCGCTGTCGTCGGCATGCAACGAGCTGCTGACCCCGTAGCTGAGGCCGTCCCTCTGGCGGATGCGGTCGCCCAGGCGCGACTTGAGCGCGCCGCCGCCGAGGATGCGGTTGGCCACCACCAGCGCCGGGTAGTCCGGGTCGGTGACCCGCAGGGCCACGTTCTGCCGCGCCAGCAGCACCGCGTTGGCCTTGTCCGGGGTCGGCAGCTGCCGCTGCAGCGGCGCGACCTCGGCATGCCGGGTGGCGATCGGCTGGTACGGATGCGGACTGCGCCAGCCGGCGAACAGGCGTTCCAGCTGCGCGCGCACCGCCTCCGGGTCGAAGTCGCCGACGATCGCGATCTCGCCCTGCGCGGTGCCGTAGAAGTCGCGGTGGAACGCCACCACCTCCTCGCGCCGGAGCGCACGCACCGCGGCCAGGGTTTCATCCAGGCTCTGCGCGTGCAGCGGATGCCCTTCCGGCCACGGATCGAAGTGCAGCGCCAGCGCCCGCTGCGCCACCGCGCCCGGCTCGCCGCGCGAGGCCTCCAGCCCGGTGATGGCCTGCAGCCGCAGCTGCTCGAACTCGTCCTCGGGGAAGGTCGGCTCGCGCAGCAGGGTGGCCAGCAGTTCCAGGGTCTCGCCGAGCCGCTCGCGGCGGCCGATCAGCGACAGCTGTGCACCCTGCAGCCCGCCGGCCACCTGGGCCCGGGCCTGCAGCTCCTCCAGCCTGCGGTCGATGGCCTCGCGGTCCAGCCCGCGCGCGCCACGCATCAGCATCGCCCCGGCCAGGCCGGCGGCATGCTGGCGCCCGGCCAGCGACTGCGCGTCGCCGAAGCGGAAGTAGCCGTCGACCACCACGGTGCCGCCGCGGGTGCGCTTGGGCAGCAGCGCCACCCGGAGCCCGTCGCCGAGGGTGAAGCGCTGGGTGCGGGCCTCGATGTTCTGCGGCGTGGGATCGAAGTGCTCGCCGGCGTCCAGCGCCTGGCGCCCGGTGTAACCGGCCACCACCTCGGCCGCGGCCGGGGCCGCCGGCACCTGTACCCGCTGCGGTTCGTCGGTGGGCACGAAGCGGCCCAGGGTGCGGTTGTCGCGGCGCAGGTAGGCGGCGGCGACGCGGTTGACGTCGGCGGCGGTCACCGCGGCGATCGCGTCGCGGCTGGTGAACAGCAGGCGCCAGTCGCCGGCGGCGACGAACTCCGACAAGCCCATGCCCACCGCGTTGACGTCGGTGAAGTACAGGTCGTAGGCATTGGCCACCCGCTGCCGGGCCTGCTCGACCTCGGCCTCGGTCACCGGGTTGCGCGCCAGTTCCTCCAGCTGCGCCAGCAGCACCTGCTCGGCGCGCTCGCCGTCGCCGTCGCGCGGCTGTACCACCACCGCGCTGAACAGGCCCGGCTCGGCCAGGCCGTCGGCACCGGCACCGACGCCGGCGGCGATCCGCGGCTCGACCAGGGCCTTGTGCAGGCGCCCGCCGGGGGTGTGGCCCAGGACCTGCGCCAGCACCACCAGCGCGGCGTTGTCGGCATGGGTGCGGGCCGGGATGTGGTAGCTGGCCATGGCGATGCGCAAGTCGCCGGTGCGGCGCACGGTGACCTCGCGCTCGCCGTCCTGCGGCGGCTCCACCGTGGCCCGCCGCGGCAGCGGCGTGGCCGGCGCGCGCAGCTTGCCGAACGTGGCCTGCACCTTGCGCAGCACTTCCGCCGGGTCGATCCGGCCGGCGACCACCAGGGTGGCGTTGTCCGGGCGGTACCAGGTCCGGTAGAAGGCGCGCAGCTGGCCGATGTCGGCCGCCTCCACGTCCGAGCGCGCGCCCACGGTGGCCTGGCCATAGCCATGCCACTGGTAGGCGGCCGCGCGCACGCGCTGCACCAGCACGCCGCTGGGGTTGTTCTCGCCGGCCTCCAGCTCGTTGCGCACCACCGTCATCTCGCTGTCCAGGTCGGCGCGTTCCAGGCGCGCGTTGACCATGCGGTCGGCTTCCATCGCCAGCACCCAGTCGAGGTTGTCGCCGCCGGCGGGGAAGGAGGCGAAGTAGTTGGTGCGGTCCTGCCCGGTGGTGGCGTTGTAGCGGATGCCGCGGCGCTTCATCTCGCCGCTGATGTCGCGGTGCGCGGGCGTGCCCTTGAACAGCAGGTGCTCGAGCAGGTGCGCGGCGCCGGTCTGGCCGTAGGTCTCGTGCACCGAGCCGACCCCGTAGGTCAGGTTGACCGTGACCGTGGGTTTGGTCGGGTCGGGGAACAGCAGCACGCGCAGGCCGTTGCCCAGGGTGTATTCGCTGATGCCCTCGATGGAGGGACCGGCGCTGACGCCGCGCGGCAGGGCGGGCGCGGCGGCGCCGGCGCCCCAGGCGGGCGCCAGCAGGGCGACGGCGAGGGTCAGGGCGAGTGCATGTCTTCCGGGGATCATCCTTGGTCTCCAGTTGCTGCGGCCTCATGGCCGGCGCCGAGTTTCCCAGAATGCGGCGGCGCTGGCTTGAAGCGTCCCTGAAGCCGCGCCGGCACGGCCGCATGGGCCGCCCGGGCCCGGCGCGCCCTTGCCGCGCCCGCCTTCGTAATCGCCGCCGCGCCCGCGGATAATGCGCGGGTGAACGACATTCCCGGATCCCTCGCCGTCCTCCACGCCGACGACTGCCTGGCGGTGGTGGACAAGCCCGCCGGGCTGATGGTGCACGACAGCCCGCTGGCGGCGGACGAGACCGACTTCGCCGCCGACCGCCTGCGCGCCCAGTTCGGCCGGCCCGTGTACCTGGTCCACCGCCTGGACCGCGCCACCAGCGGCTGCCTGCTGCTGGCCTTCGACCGCGACACCGCCTCGGCCCTGGGCCGGTCGGTGATGGCCCAGCAGCTGGACAAGCGCTACCTGGCGGTGTGCCGCGGCTGGCCGGAGGAGGCGTTCGAGATCGACCATCCGCTGGACGGCGGGCCCGGCAAGCCGCAGAAGAAACCGGCGCTGACCCGCTTCCGGCGGCTGGCCTGCGGCGAGCTGGACGAGCCCTTGGCCGGCTTCCCGACCTCGCGCTACGCCCTGCTGGAATGCGCGCCGGTGACCGGCCGCTTCCGCCAGATCCGGCGCCACCTCAAGCACGCCTCGCACCACCTCATCGGCGACACCAGCCACGGCGACGGCCGCCACAACCGCATCTTCCGCATGCGCGGGGTGCACCGCATGCTGCTGCATGCGTGGAAGCTGGGCTTCCCGCACCCGCGCGGCGGCGCCCGGGTGGAGGTGGTGGCGCCGCCCTCGGGCGAGTTCATCAGGGCGATGGCGCTGTTCGGCTGGAGCCTGCCGGAACACACCGGGGCGGCCGGCTGAGCACGCCGCGGTGCGCCGCCCGCTTACAATCCGGCCATGCCCGTCGACGCGCTCAGCATCAGCCCCGGCCTGGCGATCCCGGAGTCGGAGATCGTCGAGCGCTTCGTGCGCGCCAGCGGCGCCGGCGGGCAGAACGTCAACAAGGTTTCCAGCGCCGTCGAGCTGCGGTTCGACGTCGCCGGCTCGCCGTCGCTGCCCGAGGCGCTGCGTGCGCGCCTGCTGGCGCGGCGCGACCGGCGGCTGACCGACGACGGCGTGCTGGTGATCGACGCGCAGCGCTTCCGCACCCAGGAGCGCAACCGCCAGGATGCGCGCGAGCGCCTGGCGGCGTTCATTGCCGCCGGCCTGGCGGTGCCAAAGCGGCGCATCGCGACCCGCCCCACCCGCGCCTCGCAGCAGCGGCGCCTGGAGGGCAAGCGCGAGCGCAGCCAGATCAAGCGCGGGCGCTCGCGCCGCGACTGGGAGTGAGAATGTCCGAGGCTTCACCCCTGCTGCCGGCGATGCCGGCGCAGGTTCCGCAGGTCCCCGCCGTCGGCTTCAGCCGCTTCACCCGCTGGCTCGGCCGCAGCGTGCTGCGCCTGGGCGGCTGGCGCGTGGTGGGCGAGATCCCGCCGGTCGGCCGGCTGGTGGTGATCGCCGCGCCGCACTCGTCCAACTGGGACGGGATCTGGGGCATGGCCGCCAAGCTGGCGCTGGGCGTGGACATCAGCGTGCTGGGCAAGGCCCAGCTGTTCTGGTGGCCGCTGTCGATCGTGCTGCGCCGGCTGGGCGTGATCCCGGTGGACCGCAGCAACCCGCAGGGCATCGTCGAGCAGGCGATCGACCTGGTGCGCGGCAGCGAGCGGATGTGGTTCGTGGTCGCGCCGGAGGGCACGCGCAAGGCGGTCAAGGAATGGAAGCGCGGCTTCTGGAAGATTGCCCACGGCGCCCAGGTGCCGGTGCTGATGACCTACTTCCACTACCCGGAGCGGATCATCGGCTTCGGCCCGCTGTTCCACACCACCGGCGACATGGAGGCCGACATGGCCGCCGTCCGCGCCTGGTACCGGCCGTGGATGGGCCGCAACCGCGGCACCACCTGAGGATTGCCCATGGGCGTGGCGCTGGTCTGGTTCCGTGACGATCTCAGGCTGGACGACCACCCCGCCCTGCGCGCCGCGCTGGAGCGCGGCCTGGTGCCGGTGCCGGTGTACATCCACGCCCCGGACGAGGAGGGCGACTGGGCGCCGGGCGCCGCTTCCAACGCCTGGCGCCGGCGCTCGCTGGCGGCGCTGGCGGCCGAACTGCGGCGCCGCGGCTCGCGCCTGCTGATGCTGCACGGGCCCAGCCTGGGCACGCTGCAGGCGCTGGCGGCGCTGACCGGGGCCGAGGCGGTGCTGTGGTGCCGCCGCTACGAGCCGCGGATCGAGGCCCGCGACACCCGGATCAAGCGGCAGCTGCGCCAGGCCGGGCTGCATGCGGAAAGCTTCAACGGCTCGCTGCTGTTCGAACCGTGGGAGATCGAGACCAGGCAGGGCGACCCGTACCGGGTGTTCACCCCGTTCTGGAAAGCGGCGCGTGCGCACTGGCGCCTGCGCCCGTTGTGGCAGGCGCCGGAGCGCTTGCCCTCGCCGGACCTGGCCGGCGCGCCGGAAGGCCGGCACCTGGACGCGATCATCCCCGAGACCCGCCCGGACTGGGACGCCGGTTTCTGGGAGCAGGCCACCCCCGGCGAGGCCGGGGCGCAGGCGCGGCTGCAGCGGTTCCTGGCCGCGGGCCTGGCCGGTTACGCGCAGGCCCGCGACCAGGTCGCGGCCGACGGCACTTCGCGCCTGTCGGCGCACCTGCACTTCGGCGAGATCTCGGTCCAGCGCGTGGCCGCGGCGGTGCAGGCGGCGGAGGTGGCCGAGGCCGACCGCGAACGCTTCCTGGCCGAGCTGGGCTGGCGCGAGTTCGCCCACCACGTCATGCACCACTACCCGCACGTGGTCGACCAGGACCTCGACCCGCGCATGGCCGGGTTCCGCTGGGCGCGGCCGTTGCGCGCCACCCTCGATGCCTGGGAGCGCGGCCGCACCGGCGTGCCCATCGTCGATGCCGGCATGCGCCAGCTGTGGCACACCGGCTGGATGCACAACCGGGTGCGCATGGTCGTGGCCAGCTGGCTGGCCAAGCACCTGCGCATCCACTGGCGGCACGGCGCGCGCTGGTTCTGGGACACCCTGGTCGACGCCGACCTGGCCAACAACACCCAGGGCTGGCAGTGGGTGGCCGGCACCGGCGCCGACGCAGCGCCGTACTTCCGTGTGTTCAACCCGGTCAGCCAGGCGCAGAAGTTCGATCCGCAGGGCGAATACATCGCGCGCTGGGTGCCGGAGCTGGCGCCGCTGCCGCTGCCGGCGCGGTTCGCACCGTGGCAGCACCCGGAGCTGCTGCGCAGGGTCGCGCCGCGCTATCCGCGGCGGCCACAGGTGGACCTGGCCGCGGGCAGGGCGGCGGCGCTGGAGGCGTTCGCGGCGTTGCGGGCCGGCCGGGAAGGCTGATGTGCGGCGCTTGCCGGCGCGATAGGATCGGCATCGCGCCGGGGGGGGGGGGAACATGGCCGGGACCGGCCATGGCGCGACAACCCACATGCAACGGACAGGAAGCCATCCATGCACTCGATCCGCCGCATCCGCATCACCGCCGCCGAGACGTTCGCCGCATGCGCGTTCGTGGTCGCCGGCCTGGCCTGGTCCGCGCTGCTGCTTGCCGGGGCATGGGCGACCTATGGGTTGGTCCTGGCGCGGCACAACCGCCTCCTCGGCGGCGCCGGGCTGGCCTGCACGGCGGCCTTCCTGCTGTTCGTTGCCGGCTACGGCATCGGCAAGGACCTGGCGATGCGCGACCGGCAGGTGGAAGCCGCCCAGGTCCGCTGAGCCAAGTCCGGAGGGGCGACGATGCCGGAGGAAGCCATCGGGGGCCTGCTGGGTTGGACCGTCCGCGTCGTCGGCTACGTCCTGGTCGACGTGGTGCTGGAAATCCTGGTGAAGGGCCTGGGCTATGCGCTGCTGCGCGGCCTCGGCGTGCGCACCCACCCGGAAAGTGCGTGGTGCGCGGTGGTGGGCCTGGCGTTCTGGTTCCTGTGCATGGCCGCGGCCGTGGCCATCTGGCGGCATACGCACCCGGCCTGATCCATCCCCTCCTCCTGGCCAGGCTGCCGGCCTGCAGGCGGATGCTCAGCGTTCGGAGTGTCCACTCTGGTCGTACTCGCGCGGCGCAAGCAGGTCCGGGCGGATCAGGGCCACGAACGCACGCGCCTGCGGCGACAGCACCCGGCCCTTGCGCACCACCACCCCATAGCTGCGCGCCGGGAAGAACGCCGCCAGCGAGCGCGAGCCCAGGCGGGCCTCGTCGCCCTCGGCCAGGCATACCGAGGGGATGATCGACACGCCCAGGCCCATGGCCACGTACTGCTTGATCACGTCCCAGCCGCTGACCTCAAGCGCCACCGTGTACGGCACCCGGTTCTGCTGCAGCACCAGGTCGACCAGGCGCCAGGTGACCTGGCGCTGCGGCGGCAGGATCAGCGGGTATTCGGCCAGGTCGGCCAGTTCCAGCCGCGGCTTGCGCAGCAGCGGGTGCCCGGGCGGCGCGATCAGCCGCTGCTCGAAGCGGTGCGCGGCCTCGTAGCTGAGGTCGGCCGGCACGTCGAGCAAAGTGCCGACCACCAGGTCCACCGCGTCCTCGCGCAGCAGCTCGGTGCCCTCGCTGGTGACCACGTTGTGCAGCACCAGGTGCACGTCCGGGTGCTGCTGGCGGAAGGCGGCGACGATCTTCGGCAGCAGGTAGAGGATGGTCGAGCTGTTGGCCGCGATCCGCAGCTCGCCGGCATCCAACCCGCGCACCCGCTCGCGGAAGGCGTTCTCCAGGCCGTCCAGCTGCTCGACCAGGGGCTGGGCCATCTCGTACAGCAGCTCGCCCTCGCGGGTGGGCACCAGGCGGCGCCCGGAACGCTCCAGCAGCGGCATCCCCAGGTCGCGCTCCAGCGCCTGCAGCTGCAGGGTGATGGCCGGCTGGGACACGAAAAGCGCCTCCGCCGCCCTCGATACCGAGCCCAGCCGCACCGTCTGGCAGAACGCGCGCAGCGGCTTGAGACGGTCGGATTTGTAGGAAAAACGAGGACTTGCAGCGGCACTCACGGCAGCCTCACGGTGGCTATAAGCCTGACTAATGAACTACATTGACAAAACTGCTTTGTCAAATACCTGGCCAAGCAAGCAGCGTGGACGCCCGACCGATGCAGGAGCACCGTCATGTCCGCGACCGCTGAATCCGCCATTCCCGCTTCGAATCCGGGCCGGCGCCCGGGTCCGGCCACCGTTCCCAAGGGCGCGGCCGGGCTTTCGCTGACCGAGCGGGTCGCCGGGCAGGAACAGCTGCTGCCGGCGCCGCTGCTGGGGCTGCTGGTGTCGCTGCACCGCACGATCGAGCCGGAACGCCGCGCCCTGCTGGCCGCCCGCCGCGAGCGCCAGGCGTTCTTCGACGCCGGCGGCCTGCCCGATTTCCGCGCCGACACCCGCCACATCCGCGAGGGCGACTGGAAGGTCGCGCCGATTCCGGCCGCGCTGCAGGACCGCCGCGTGGAGATCACCGGCCCGGTGGACCCGAAGATGGTGATCAACGCGCTGAACTCCGGCGCCCACTGCTACATGGCCGACTTCGAGGACTCCACCTCGCCGACCTGGCGCAACCTGCTGGCTGGCCAGCGCGCCCTGGCCGCGGCGGTGGATGGCTCGCTGAGCTTCCAGGCCGGCAACGGCAAGCAGTACCGCCTGCGCCCGTACGAGGAGCGCGCGGTGCTGATCGTGCGCCCGCGCGGCTGGCACCTGGACGAGAAGCACGTGCGCGTGGACGGCGAGCCGATCGCCGGCGGCCTGTTCGACATGGCCGTGTTCGCCTTCCACAACGCGCGCACGCTGATGGCCAACGACCGCGGCCCGTACTTCTACCTGCCCAAGCTGCAGTCGATGGAGGAGGCGGCGCTGTGGGAAGCCGCGCTGTCGCACGTGGAGGCCTTCCTGGGCCTGCCGCACGGGCAGATGAAGGCCACCGTCCTGATCGAGACCCTGCCGGCGGTGTTCGAGATGGACGAGATCCTGCACGCGCTGCGCGACCGCATCGTCGGCCTGAACTGCGGGCGCTGGGACTACATCTTCTCCTACCTGAAGACGTTCCGCGCCCACCCGGACAAGGTCCTGCCCGAGCGCGGCCAGGTGACCATGACCCAGCCGTTCCTCAAGGCGTATTCGGAGCTGCTGATCCGCACCTGCCACCGCCGCGGCGCGCACGCCATGGGCGGCATGGCCGCGCAGATCCCCAACGCCTCCGACCCGGTGGCCAACGAGCAGGCCCTGGCGCGGGTGCGCGCGGACAAGCTGCGCGAGGTCACCGCCGGCCACGACGGCACCTGGGTGGCGCATCCGGCGCTGATCCCGGTGGCGCGCGAGGTGTTCGACGCGCACATGCCCACGCCCAACCAGCACCACGTGCTGCGCGAGGACGTGCAGGTCACCCGCGACGACCTGATCCGCCCGTGCGAGGGCACGATCACCCGCGAGGGCTTCGAGAACAACATCGAGGTCTGCGTGCGCTACCTGGCCGCCTGGCTGGACGGCAACGGCTGCGTGCCGATCCACGGGATGATGGAGGACGCGGCCACCGCCGAGATCGCCCGCGCCCAGCTGTGGCAGTGGCTGCACCACTCCGACCCGCGCGGCCGCCACGCCGACGGCAGCCCGGTGCACCTGGCCGACGGCACCGTCATCGACTTCGCCCTGTTCGAACGCACCCTGGCCGCGCTGCCCGGGCGCCTGGGGGACACCGCCAACCTGCCGGGTGGCCGCCGCATCGCCGAGGCCACCGCCCTGCTCGACGAGCTGACCCGCGCCTGCCAGCTGGTCGAGTTCCTGACCCTGCCGGCCTACGCCCGCATCGACTGACCCACGCCCGCGTCCCGGCCCAGGCCGGGACCCGGGACCTTCCACCACGGACCCATCGAGGCCACCGCGTCCGGCCCGCCGGAACGACGGCAGGACCCCTCGAGCGCAAGAAGCCCACCGCCACGGAGAAGCACCATGAGCACGCTGAAGACCGCCGAGCAGATCCAGCACGAATGGAACACCGACCCGCGCTGGGCCGGCATCACCCGCAACTACACCGCCGAGGACGTGGTGCGCCTGCGCGGCACCATCCCGGTGGAGCACTCCATCGCCCGCATCACTTCCGAGAAGCTGTGGCGCTACCTGCACGAGATGGACTTCGTCAACGCGCTGGGCGCGCTGACCGGCAACCAGGCCATGCAGCAGGTCAAGGCGGGGCTCAAGGCGATCTACCTGAGCGGCTGGCAGGTGGCGGCGGACGCCAACCTCGCCGGGCAGATGTATCCCGACCAGTCGCTGTACCCGGCCGACTCGGTGCCGGCGGTGGTCAAGCGCATCAACAACACCCTGCTGCGCGCCGACCAGTTGCACCACGCCGAGGGCAACGACAGCATCGACTTCCTGCAGCCGATCGTGGCCGACGCCGAGGCCGGCTTCGGCGGCGTGCTCAACGCCTTCGAGCTGATGAAGGCGATGATCGAGGCCGGCGCCGCCGGCGTGCACTTCGAGGACCAGCTGGCCTCGGTGAAGAAGTGCGGGCACATGGGCGGCAAGGTGCTGGTGCCGACCCGCGAGGCGGTGGAGAAGCTCAACGCCGCGCGCCTGGCCGCCGACGTGATGGGCGTGCCGACCATCCTGATCGCGCGCACCGACGCCGAGGCCGCCGACCTGCTGACCTCGGACATCGACGAGAACGACAGGCCGTTCTGCACCGGCGAGCGCACCGTCGAGGGCTTCTTCCGCACCCGCAACGGCCTGGACCAGGCCATCGCCCGCGGCCTGGCCTACGCCCCGTACGCCGACCTGATCTGGTGCGAGACCGGCAAGCCGGACCTGGAGTTCGCGCGCAAGTTCGCCGAGGCCATCCACGCCAGGTTCCCGGGCAAGCTGCTGGCCTACAACTGCTCGCCGAGCTTCAACTGGAAGAAGAACCTGGACGACGCCACGATCGCGAAGTTCCAGAAGGAAATCGCCAGCTACGGCTACAAGTTCCAGTTCATCACCCTGGCCGGCTTCCACGCCCTGAACTACTCGATGTTCAACCTGGCCTACGGCTACGCCCGCAACCAGATGAGCGCCTTCGTCGAGCTGCAGGAAGCCGAGTTCGCCGCCGCGGACAAGGGCTTCACCGCGGTCAAGCACCAGCGCGAGGTCGGCACCGGCTACTTCGACGCGGTCACCCAGGCGATCCAGCAGGGCCAGTCCTCGACCACCGCCCTGAAGGGTTCGACCGAGGAAGAGCAGTTCCAGGACCGCAACGCGGCCTGACGGCCAGGATGCCGGAGTGGCGGCGCTCCGGCACCGCCCCCGGCTGCACGGGTTTGGTGGGTCGTGCAGCCGGGGGTTTCTTTTGTTCCCCCCGATGCGTGCGTACCGCGCAAGCTCCCCTTCCCACGGAAGACGAATTCACCAGGCAGGTCGATGCGGACGCCCCGGCTCCGGCGCAGCGCCACTGCGTGCCTGGAGGAATGCTGCGGATCGGGCCTCAGTCGCGCAGCAGCAGCGGTGCGCGGAAGCCGAGGGCCTCGGCCAGGTGGTCGCGGCCGATGCCCTCGCTGGCGTCGAGGTCGGCGATGGTGCGCGCCACCCGCAGCACCCGGTGCAGGCTGCGCGCGGTCAGCTGCAGGCGCTCGGCGGCCTGTTCGAGCAGGGCCTGCTCGCCTGCACCGAGGCGGCAGCACGCGGCCAGCCCGGCCGGATCCAGGCGCGCGTTGGGCCCGGTGCCGCGGGCCTGCTGGCGTTCGCGCGCCGCTTCCACCCGCGCCCGCACCGCGGCGCTGGATTCGCCCGGCGGCGCATCGGCGCGCAGCTGCGCCGGCGGCAGCCGGGCCATGGCCAGGTGCAGGTCGATGCGGTCCAGCAGCGGACCGGACAGCCGGCCCCAGTAGCGCGCGACCATGTCCGGGGTGCAGCGGCAGCGCGCCGACGGGTCGCCGGCATAGCCGCAGGGACAGGGATTCATCGCCGCCACCAGCTGGAAGCGTGCGGGGAACTCGGCGCTGCGGCCGGCGCGGGAGACGGTGATGCGGCCGGATTCCAGCGGCTCGCGCAGCACCTCCAGCGCGGCGCGGCTCCATTCCGGCAGCTCGTCCAGGAACAGCACGCCGTTGTGCGCCAGCGAGATCTCGCCCGGGCGCGGCGGACTGCCGCCGCCGGCCAGGGCAACCGCGCTGGCGCCGTGGTGCGGGGCGCGCAGCGGGCGCTGGCGCCAGCGCGCCGGGTCCAGGCCATGGCCGCTGATCGAATGCACCGCGGCGGTTTCCAGGGCCTCGGCCTCGCTGGCTTCCGGCAGCAGTCCGGGCAGGCAGGAGGCCAGCAGGGTCTTGCCGCAGCCAGGCGGGCCGCTCATCAGCAGGTGGTGGCCGCCGGCGGCGGCGATCTCCAGCGCCCGCCGCGCCTGCAGTTGGCCGCGCACCGCGGCCAGGTCGGGCAGGGCGGGAGCTGCCGCAACGGGCGTGGCCGCGGCGCCGGCCTCGGTCGCGCGCGGCAGCCGCGCCTGGCCGCCCAGCCCGGCGCAGGTTTCCAGCAGGGTGCGCGCGACATAGGCCTCGGCCTGGCGTGCCAGCGCCGCTTCGGCCGCGCTGGCGGCCGGCACCACCAGGCGGCGGCCGTCGCGCGCGGCGGCCAGCACCGCCGGCAGCACGCCGTCCACCGCGCGCAGCTCGCCGGTCAGGCCCAGCTCGCCGAGGAACTCGCAGCCAGCCAGCGCGTCGCGGTCGATCTGGCCGCTGGCGGCGAGGATGCCCAGCGCGATCGGCAGGTCGAAGCGGCCGCCGTCCTTGGGCAGGTCGGCGGGGGCCAGGTTGATGGTGATGCGCCGCTGCGGGTACTCGAACTGCGCGCAGAGGATGGCCGCGCGCACCCGGTCGCGGGATTCGCGCACCGCCGCCGCCGGCAGGCCCACGATCTGGGTGGAGGGCAGGCCGCCGGAGAGGTGTACCTCGACCTGCACGGCCGGAGCCGCCACGCCCGCACGGGCGCGGCTGTGCACCAGGGCCAGGCCCATGGTGGATCAGTGGGCGGTGCCGCTTCCGCCGTCGCCGGCGGCCAGCCGGGCTTCCAGCTGCTCCACCGCCCGCTCCAGCTCGTGCAGCTTCTCGCGGGTGCGCAGCAGCACCGCGCGCTGGACGTCGAACTCCTCGCGGGTCACCAGGTCCAGGCGCGACAGCCCGGCCTGCAGCGCGGCGCGGAAGCTGGCCTGCAGCTCCTCGCGCGATTCGCGCAGGCCCGGCGGGACCAGCTCGCTCAGGCGGCGGGCAAGGTCGTCGATGTGGTTCAGGTCGATCATGGGTGCTCCTCCGGCGGGATGGGCAGTGTGCGCCGGCGACGGGGGGCACGGCAGTCGGCGGGGTTCGCGGCGCGGCGTGGGAAAACTCCGAGCCTGGCGCATTGGACAGGAGGCGGGTGCTGCTGGGCAAGCAGCGCGGCGCGGTATCCTGTGCGCCCCGTTATCCCATGTGGCGACCCGGAGACCAACGCATGAAGATGATCATGGCCGTGATCAAGCCGTTCAAGCTGGACGACGTGCGCGAGGCACTCGCCAGCCAGGGCATCGCGGGCATCACCGTCACCGAGGTCAAGGGCTTTGGCCGGCAGAAGGGCCACACCGAGCTCTACCGCGGCGCCGAGTACGTGGTCGACTTCCTGCCCAAGGTGAAGGTCGAGGTGGCGGTGACCGACGACCGCGTCGACGCGGTGGTGGAGGCGATCGTCAAGGCCGCGGCCACCGGCAAGATCGGCGACGGCAAGGTGTTCGTGTACGACCTGGGCCGGGTGGTGCGCATCCGCACCGGCGAGCTGGACGCCGACGCGCTCTGAGGCGCGCCGGCGATCCGGTCGGCGGCTCAGCCGCCGAAGGTGGCCTTGAACCCGCGGTAGAAGCGCTTCCAGCCATCGCGCACGGCGGTGACCCAGCGCGGGTCGGCCAGCACCTGCGACACGAACTCGCCCGGCGCGCGGCCGGTCAAGCGCTGCTCGATCTTCAGCGCGTTGGCCAGGTCGCTGCGGCGCAGCTCGCGCACCACCGGGGCGTTGCGCATCCAGCGCGGCACGCGCAGGGCCGAGGCGAAGTCCAGCAGGACCACGCGGTCGCCGCTGACCATCACGTTGGCCGGGTGCAGGTCGTTGTGGGTGATGCCGTTGGCGTGCAGGTGCGCCACCGCGCCGCGCAGCTGGCGGAAGGTGTCCTCGCTGACCCGGCGCTGCGCGCCCAGCGGTTCGCCCGGCACGAACTCCATCGCCAGCGCCAACCCGCCGACGATGCCCAGCAGCATCGGCGCGTGCGCCCAGCCGCGCAGGCGGCCCAGCGCGCGCGCCTCGCGCCGCACCAGCAGCCGCGCCAGCGGCGCCAGCGGGGTGCGGCGGTAGCGGCTGTAATCCTTGACCACGGCCACGCGGCCCTTGACCAGGGTGCGGTAGACGTCTGGCTCCAGCAGGCGGGTGCCTTCCTTGAGCAGCACGGGCGCCTCGAACTGCCGCCCGGCGATGCCTGCGGCATCGGCAAAGGTGTTCATGGATCTTCTTCTTCTTCGTGCCCGCGGGAAGGGGAAGGGGGAGCCGCGGGTGGGGGGTAACACCAGGCGCAAATATAAAACCGGCGCGTCTGGTAACTATGAATGTTAAGAAAAGGCTATGTTCCGTTCGCAGAACGGAGCCTTAAAAAGTTCAGGTTTCCCTGCCGCCAGCTGAACGGGTCAGCGCGTGGCGGCGCCGGCGGGGACATGGCCGCCGGGCCGGGTCCGGCTTACTCGCCCAGGGCCTGGGCCACGAACGGCGGGGCCACCAGCACGCCGCGGTGCAGGTGCGCGGTGTAGTAGCGGGTGCCGAAGCCCTTGGCTTCGGCGTCGGCCTCGCGGAAGCCGAAGCCCTGGCCCTTGCGCGCCAGGGTCACGCTCCACCAGCCGGTCGGGTAGCACGGCTGCGGGAACGGCAGGGTCTTGAAGGTCGAGAAGCCGGCCTTGCCCATCTCCGCGCGCATCGCCTTGATCAGCTCCAGCTGCGCCAGCGGCGATTCGGACTGCTGCACCAGGATGCCGTCCTCCTTCAGGGCGCGGAAGCAGCTGGCGTAGAAGTCCTTGTTGAACAGGCCCTCGGCCGGGCCGACCGGGTCGGTGGAGTCGACGATCACCACGTCCACGCTGCCGGCCGGGCAGTTGGCCATGTAGGCCACGCCGTCGTCGAACAGCAGCTCGGCGCGCGGGTCGGCGTTGGATTCGCACAGCTCCGGGAAGTGCTTCTCGGCCATGCGCGTGACCTGCTCGTCGATGTCGCACTGGGTCGCGCTCTCCACGCCCGGGTGCTTGAGCACCTCGCGCAGGGTGCCGCAGTCGCCGCCGCCGATGATCACCACGCGCTTCGGCGCGGCGTGGGTGAACAGCGCCGGGTGCGTGATCATCTCGTGGTACAGGAAGTTGTCGCGGCTGGTGAGCATCACCGCGCCGTCGATCAGCATCAGGTTGCCCCAGTCGGTCGTGCGGTAGACCTCGATCTTCTGGAAGCGGGACTGCACCTCGTCCAGCTTGGCCTCGACCCGGTAGCCGATGGCCGATCCGGTCGGCTCGAAACGCTCGATGTACCAGTTGTCCTGGGTGCTCATGGGCAGTCCTCGTGGGGAGCAGGGGGTGCCGCGGCGGCGGCCGGGAGGGCGGGGCGCCGCCGGGGGGCGGCGGCGAAGGGCGCGCATTGTAACGGAGCGCGGCGCACGTCGGCGCTAGAATGCGCGTCCTTTTCACCATCCGAGTCCTGCCCGATGAGCGACTGGTCCGCCGACCGCGCCCGCGCCACCTGGTCCATCCCGCACTGGTCCGGGGGCTATTTCGACGTGGCCGACGGCGCGATCCAGGTGCGGCCGCGCGGCGAGGGCGGCCCGGCGCTGCCGCTGCCGGAGCTGGTGGAGGCGGCGCGCGCGCGCGGCATGCAGCTGCCGCTGCTGCTGCGCTTCCCGGACATCCTCGGCGACCGCCTGGCGCAGCTGCAGTCGGCCTTCGCCCTGGCGATGGACGACGCCGGCTACGCCGGCGGCTACACCGCGGTGTACCCGATCAAGGTCAACCAGCACCGCGGCGTGGCCGGCACCCTGGCCTCGCACCACGGCGAGGGCTTCGGCCTGGAGGCCGGCAGCAAGCCGGAGCTGATGGCGGTGCTGGCGCTGTCGCGGCCCGGCGGGCTGGTGGTGTGCAACGGCTACAAGGACCGCGAGTACATCCGCCTGGCCCTGATCGGGCGCAAGCTGGGCCTGGAGACCTTCATCGTCATCGAGAAGCCCTCCGAGCTGCGGCTGGTGATGGAGGAGGCGCGCGCGCTGGGCGTGCAGCCGGGCCTGGGCGTGCGCATGCGCCTGGCCTCGCTGGGCGCCGGCAAGTGGCAGAACAGCGGCGGCGACAAGGCCAAGTTCGGCCTGTCCCCGCGCCAGCTGCTGGACCTGTGGAAGAACCTGCGCGACAGCGGCATGACCGATTGCCTGCAGCTGCTGCACTTCCACATGGGCTCGCAGATCTCCAATGTGCGCGACATCGCCAACGGCATGCGCGAGGCGGTGCGCTACTTCAGCGAGCTGTCGCGGCTGGGCGCCGGCATCCGCTACATGGACGTGGGCGGCGGCCTGGGCATCGACTACGAAGGCACCCGCTCGCGCAGCGAGTGCTCGATCAACTACGGCCTGCACCAGTACGCGGCCAACATCGTGCAGCCGCTGGCCGAGGCCTGCGCGGCGCAGGGCCTGGCCCCGCCGCGGATCGTCACCGAGTGCGGCCGCGCCATGACCGCGCACCACGCGGTGCTGGTGGCCGACACCATCGAGGTCGAGCAGGCGCCGGAAGGGCGCGTGCCGGACCCGCACGACGACGAGCCGGCGGCGATCCGCCACCTGCGCGAGCTGCATGCCGACCTCGACCGCCGCCCGCCGCTGGAGCTGTTCCACGAGGCCCAGCACTTCCATGCCGAAGGCCTGGCTGCCTACGCCCTGGGCCAGATCGACCTGCCGCAGCGCGCGCGCGTGGACGACCTGTTCTACGCCGTGCTCAACGGCGTGCGCGCGCGCCTGGACGGCAACGAGCGCAGCCACCGCCCGGTGCTGGACGAGCTCAACGACCGCCTGGTCGACAAGTACTTCGTCAACTTCAGCGTGTTCGAGTCGATCCCGGACGTGTGGGCGATCGACCAGGTATTCCCGATCGTGCCGATCGAGCGCCTGGACGAGGCGCCGACCCGCCGCGGCGTGGTCGCCGACATGACCTGTGACTCCGACGGCACGGTCAAGACCTACGTCGAGAACGGCGGCCTGGACACCTCGCTGCCGCTGCACCCGGTGCGCCGCGGCGAGCGCTACCGCCTCGGCTTCTTCCTGGTCGGTGCCTACCAGGAGATCCTCGGCGACATCCACAACCTGTTCGGCGATACCGACGCGGTCGAGGTGCGACTGGCCGAGGGCGGCGGCTACGAGCTGGCGCAACAGCGCCGCGGCGACACCACCGACGTGATGCTGGACTACGTGGGCTACCGCCTGGACGACCTGCGCGCGGCTTACGCGCAGCGGGTGCACGACGCCGGGCTGCCGCAGGAAGAGGCGCTGGCCATGGCCGCGGCGCTGGAGGCGGGGCTGACCGGCTACACCTACCTGACCGACTCGCCGTTCGAGTGACGGTGCCGGCGCGCGGCGGCGCGGCCGCCGCCGGCCGTCAGCCGCGGTGCACCTGGAAGCCGGCGAAGCTCTGCGTCACCGGCATGATCTCCAGCCGGTTGATGTTGAGGTGCGGCGGCAGGGTCGCCACGTAGTAGATCTGCTCGGCGATGTCCTCGGCGCTCATCGGGTGCGCGTCCTTGTACAGCGCGTCGGAGGCGGCCTGGTTGCCGTGGGTGCGGACCAGGGTGAACTCGGTCTCGGCCATGCCCGGCTCGATCGTGGTCACGCGCACGCCGGTGCCGTGCAGGTCGCTGCGCAGGTTCAGCGAGAACTGGCTGACGAAGGCCTTGGTGCCGCCGTAGACGTTGCCGCCCGGGTACGGGTACACGCCGGCGACCGAGCTGATGTTGATGACCGCGCCGCGGCGCTCGACCAGCTTCGGCAGCAGGCGGTGGGTGAGCGTGACCAGGGCGGTGATGTTGGTGTCGATCATCACCTTCCAGTCGTCCAGCGAGGCGTGGGTCGCCGGCGCGGTGCCCAGCGCCAGCCCGGCGTTGTTGACCAGCACGTCGATCCCGGCGAAGGCCTCCGGCAGCGCGGCCAGGGCGGCATCCATGGCGGCCGCGTCGCGCACGTCGAAGACCGCCGGGTGCACGTTGTCCGCGCCGAGCTCGGCGACCAGGGACTGCAGGCGGTCTGCGCGGCGGCCGGTGGCCACGACCTTCCAGCCGGCGGAGACGAAACGGCGCGCCGCCGCCAGGCCGAAGCCGGAGGTGGCGCCGGTGATGAACACGGTCTTGGACATCGTGGATTTCCTCGCGGGAGAAACCCGCCGATTCTCGCACCATCACGCGACGGTGGCCCACCGCATGCGAGGCCGGGCTTCGGCCTCCCTGGGCGCTGTGGGCATGGGCAGCACCCCCTGGGCCAGGGGGTGCGCGCCGGCGGGCGCAGGGGGTATGGATGCAGCGGGCACGGGGCCCGGGATTGTGCCGGGCAAACCTTGGGGTGATTCCGCCCGGGGCGGAATCACTGCGCCCTGATCGCCACCGCCGGCAGGCCGCCTTCGGCCAGCGCCTGCTTGGCCGCGGCCAGCTCGCTGGCGCTGCCATACGGCCCCATGCGCACGCGGTACACGGTGCGCCCGCCGGCCTCGCCGGATTCCACCCGGGCGCTGAGCCCGAGCATGGCGATCTTGGCCTTCACTTCCTCCGCATCGCCGGGCGCGCCGAAGGCGCCGGCCTGCAGGATGTAGCGTGCCTCGCCCGTGCCGGTAGCGGCCTGGGCCGGCGCCGGCGGGGCGGGCGTGGGCGCACCGGCATCGCTGCCGGCGGCCGGCATGGCGGTGGAGGCGCCGGCCATGGCCGGGTCCGGCTCGCGCAACGGCACCGGGTCCGGGGCGCGGCCTTCCAGCGCATCGCGGGCGCGGCGCGCCTCCTCGCGTTCGCGGCGGGCCTGTTCCTCGCGCGCGCTGGCGGCCAGCTCGGCGTCGGACATGCGCACCTCGTTGCCCGGCAGCACGGTGTAGAAGTCGTACTGCGGCGGTGGCGGCGCGGCGGGGCGCGCCGGCTCGGCCGGCGCGGTCTCGGCGATGGCCTCCGGGTCGGCCACCGGCGGCGGCTGCGCGTCGGGATCGGCGCGCGGGCCGAAGCGGACGAAGCCGTCGCCGTCCTGCTTCAGCAGGCCTGGCGCGCCCAGCACCACCAGGGCGCCGAGCGCCAGGCCGGCCACCAGCCACACCCACGCCGGCCGGCCACTGCTGCCGTTGCGTCGTGCCTGGCTCTTGCCGCGTCTTGCCGCCATCGTCTTCCGGTCTCCGTAGCCTGGTGCCTTACATGCGCTCCGGCGCGCCCACGCCGAGCAGGCCCAGGCCGTTGGCCAGTACCTGCTGCACGGCGCGGGCCAGCGCCAGGCGCGCGTCGCGCAGCGGGGCCTCGTCCACCAGCACCGGCGTGTTCGCATACCAGGTGTGGAAAGCATAGGCCAGGTCGCGCAGGTACTGCGCCACCAGGTGCGGTTCCAGCGACTGGCCGGCCGCCTCCACCACCTCCGGGTAGCGCGACAGTTCCACGACCAGCGTCAGCGAGCCGTCGTCGTCCAGGCGGGCGAGGTTGGCCAGGCCGTTGTCCTGGTCGAAGGCGTAGCCCTTCTCCCCGGCCTGGCGGAACAGCGCGGCCACGCGGGCGTGGGCGTACTGCACGTAGAACACCGGGTTGTCGTTGCTCTGCTGGCGCGCCAGGTCGATGTCGAACACCAGCTGCGAGTCGGGCTTGCGCGCGACCAGGAACCAGCGGGTGGCGTCGCGGCCGACCTCGTCGATCAGGTCGCGCAGGGTCAGGTAGGAGCCGGCGCGCTTGGACAGCTTCACTTCCTCGCCGCCGCGCATCACCGTGACCATCTGGTGCAGCACGTACTCCGGCCAGCCCTGCGGGATGCCCACGTCCAGCGCCTGCAGGCCGGCGCGCACGCGCGCCAGCGAACCGTGGTGGTCGGCGCCCAGCTCGGTGATCGCGCGCTCGTAGCCGCGCTGCCACTTGCTCAGGTGGTAGGCCACGTCCGGCACGAAGTAGGTGTAGGTGCCGTCGGACTTGCGCATCACCCGGTCCTTGTCGTCGCCGAAGGTGGTGGTGCGCAGCCACAGGGCGCCGCCTTCCTCGTAGGTGTGGCCCTTGGCGGTGAGCTCGCGCACGGTCTCCTCGACCTTGCCGTCGCGGTACAGCGAGCTTTCCAGGAAGTAGATGTCGAACTCCACCCCGAACGCGGCCAGGTCCTGGTTCTGCTCGTTGCGCAGGTAGGCCACGGCGAAGCGGCGGATGGCCTCGATGTCCTCGGCGTCGCCGCTGCCGGTGACCGCGTGGCCCTCGATCTGCACGGTTTCGCCGCGGCGGTAGGCGTCGGCCACGTCCTGGATGTAGTCGCCGTTGTAGGCCTCCGCCGGCCACTGCGCGTCGCCCGGCTTGAGCCCGCGCAGGCGCGCCTGCACCGAGCGCGCCAGGTTCTCGATCTGCACGCCGGCGTCGTTGTAGTAGAACTCGCGCTTGACCTTCCAGCCGTTGGCGTCGAGCACGCGGGCGATGCAGTCGCCGATCGCCGCGGCGCGGCCGTGGCCCACGTGCAGCGGGCCGGTCGGGTTGGCCGAGACGTATTCCACGCCGGCGGTGCGGCCCTGGCCGGAGGTGTTGCGGCCGTACTCGGCGCCGTGGCGCAGCACGCCGGCGACCTCGCGCTGCCACGCGCCCGGGGCCAGGTGGAAGTTGATGAAGCCCGGCCCGGCGATCTCCACCCGGGCGATGTCGTCGCTGGCGGGGAAGGCCTCGACCAGCGCCTGGGCCAGCGCGCGCGGGTTGGTGCGCGCGGCCTTGGCCAGCAGCATCGCCGCGTTGGTGGCGAAGTCGCCATGCTCGCGGGTCTTGGGGCGCTCGATCACGAAGTCGGGCGTGGGGGCGTCGGCGGGCAGCTTGCCGGCGACGCGCAGGGCTTCGATACCCTGGCTGACCAGGGCCTTCAGGAGGATCTTCACGGGGGACCGGTTCTGCGGTTTGGCCGCCTATTTTACCCGGTCCGCGGGCCCGGGCCGATGCCCGCGCCGGCGGGGCCTAGAGCAGGCCGCGCGCGGCCATCGACACCGGCTCGCCGTCGCCGACCACGAAGTGGTCCAGCAGCCGCACCTCCACCAGGGACAGGGCCTGGCGCAGCCGGGCGGTGATGGCGCGGTCGGCGGCCGAGGGATCGGGGCAGCCGGAGGGATGGTTGTGGCCGACGATCACCGCCGCGGCGTTGTGCGCCAGGGCCCGGCGCACAACCTCGCGCGGGTGCACCTCGGCGCCGTCGATGGTGCCGGTGAACAGCTCCTCGAACGCCAGCGCCCGGTGGCGGTTGTCCAGGAACAGGGCGGCGAAGACCTCGTGCGGGCGCGGCCGCAGGCGGCGGGCGAAGTAGCGGCCGGCGCTGGCCGGGTCGGTCAGGGCCTCGCCGCGCTCCAGGGCGGCGGCCAGGTGGCGGTTGCCCAGTTCCAGGGCCGCGGCTAGGGCGCAGGCGCGGGCCGGACCCACCCCTGGCAGGCGCGCCAGCGCCCGCGGCGGCCGGTCCAGCAGGGCGCGCAACGGGCCGTGCGCGGCCAGCAGCTCGCGCGCGGTCTGCACCGCGTCGCGGCCGCGCAGGCCGGAGCCGAGGAACAGGGCCAGCAGTTCGGCGTCGGAGAGCGCCGCCGCGCCGTGCGCCAGCAGCTTCTCCCGTGGACGTTCACCGGCTGGCCAGTCGCGGATCCGCATATGCCAAGGGTGCCGTCCGCGCAGGCTCGCGGGAATCAGGCGGAAGCGCCGCCTGGAGTAAGCTTGTAGCCCTTTCCCGGGTAGGAATTTCCAAGTGATTGCAACGGCCACCGCCGCCCTGGCGGGACAGCGGATCCTGTTGTGCGTCGGTGGCGGGATCGCCGCCTACAAGGCGCTGGAACTGGTGCGCCGCCTGCGCGACGCCGGCGCCCAGGTGCAGGTGGCGATGACCGCCGGCGCCCAGCAGTTCGTCACCCCGCTGAGCTTCCAGGCCCTGTCCGGGCATCCGGCGCGCACCACCCTGTGGGATACCGCCGCCGAACAGGCCATGGGCCACCTGGAGCTGGCACGCTGGGCCGACCGTGTGGTCGTGGCCCCGGCCACCGCCGACCTGCTGGCGCGCCTGGCCCACGGCCTGGCCGACGACCTGGTCACCACCCTGTGCCTGGCCACCGAGGCCCCGCTGGCGGTGGCCCCGGCGATGAACCACCGCATGTGGAAGCACCCGGCCACCGTGGCCAACGTCGAGCTGCTGCGCTCGCGCGGGGTGCAGGTGATCGGCCCGGACGACGGCCCGCTGGCCGAGGGCGAATCCGGCCCCGGCCGCCTGGCCGAGCCGGAGGCGATCGTCGCCGCCCTGGCCGGCGCCGCCGCCGCGGCCCCGGCCGCGGCCGCCACGCCGGGCCTGCTGCAGGGCCTGAAGGTGGTGGTCACCGCCGGCCCGACCTACGAGGACCTGGATCCGGTGCGCTACCTGGGCAACCGCAGCAGCGGCAAGATGGGCTTCGCCGTGGCCGCCAGCGCCGCCCGCGCCGGCGCGGAGGTGGTGCTGGTCGCCGGTCCGGTGCAGCTGCCGACCCCGCCGGGGGTGCAGCGGGTGGACGTGCGCTCGGCCGAGCAGATGCGCCAGGCGGTGTTCGCCGCGTTGCCGGCGGACATCTACATCGGCGCCGCCGCGGTGGCCGACTACACCCCGCGCGCGTTCTCGCCGAGCAAGATCAAGAAGACCGGCACCGGCCAGGTGCTGGCCCTGGACCTGGTGCGCACCCCGGACATCCTGGCCGAGGTGGCCGCGCGCGAGGACGCCGGGCTCAAGCTGGTGGTGGGTTTCGCTGCCGAAACCGACAACGTGGCCGACTATGCGCGGCAGAAGCTGACGTCCAAGCGCCTGGACCTGATCATCGCCAACCGCGTGGGCGTGCCCGGCGCCGGGTTCGAGAGCGACACCAACGCGATGACCGCGTTCTGGCCGGGCGGCGAGCGCGACTTCGCCTCCGCGCCCAAGGTGCAGCTGGCCGACGCCCTGGTGGCGCTGGTGGCCGAGAGGCTGCAGGCATGAGCTCCCGGGTGCTGGAGGTGAAGCTGCTGGACCCGCGCTTCGGCGACAGCTGGCCGCTGCCGGCCTACGCCACCGAGTCCAGCGCCGGCATGGACCTGCGCGCGGCGATCGAGGCTCCGCTGGTGCTGCGGCCCGGCGACGCCGCGCTGGTCCCCAGCGGCCTGGCGATCCACATCGGCGACCCGAACCTGTGCGCGCTGGTGCTGCCGCGCTCGGGCCTGGGCCACCGCCACGGCATCGTGCTGGGCAACGGCACCGGCCTGATCGACGCCGACTACCAGGGGCCGCTGCTGATCAGCACCTGGAACCGGGGCCGGGAAGCCTTCACCATCGAGCCGGGCGACCGCATCGCCCAGCTGGTGTTGGCACCAATCGTGCGAGCGGAACTGAAGGTAGTGGACACGTTCGCGGCCAGCGCCCGGGGAGAGGGCGGTTTCGGCCACACGGGCGTACGGTGAAACAGGGGGCGGGGATGAAGCAGAAGGACGCGGGTCCGGGGCTGTCGCAGGTCCGGCGGGGGGCGCTGCTGCTGGCGGCATTGCTGGCGCTGCTGGCCGGCTGGTTCGCCTGGAGCGGGGTGCGGCAATGGCAGGCCGACCAGCGCCTGGCGCAGCTGGAGGCGGCGCGCGACCAGGTGGTCGAGGCCACCGCCGCGGCGGTGCGGGCGCAGACCCGCGCCCTGGCCGGCCGCCTGGAAAGCGCCGCGGTCGCCGCCGCCCTGGAGGCCGGCGATGCCGAAGCGGCCGCCGCCGCCCTGGTGGACGGCTGGGACAAGGCCGAGCAGGCGCAGGTGCTGCGCGCCGACCTGGCCGCGGCGCATGCCGACGCGGCGACCTTCGGCTACGCCCGCCTGGCCCTGCTGCAGCGCGCGCTGGCGCAGGACGAGGCGGTCGCCACGGTGGTGCGTGACGCCGACCGCATCGCCCTGGGCGTGGCGGCGCCGGTCCGCCTGGGCCAGGACGCCGCGGTCGCCTACGTGCGCCTGCCGCTGGGCGTGCTGACCGCCGCGACCGAGGCCGCGGCGGTGCCCGACGGCGCCTACCTGGCCCTGCGCCAGGGCAACTACAACGTGCTCGAGCGCGGCGACGCCGGCCTCGGCGGCAGCGCCGACGTGCTGTCGCGCCCGGTCGGCCAGGAGGGCCTGCGCGCCGCCGCGGCGGCGCCGGATCCGGGCGCCGGCCCGTTCGGGCTGGGCGCGCTGCCGTGCCTGGCGGCGGCGACGGTGCTGGCGCTGGGCGTGCTGGTGGCGCTGCTGGCCGCCGGCGGCAAGCTGCGGCGGCGCCGCAGCGCCGCCCCGGCGCCGGTGGACGAGGCCCCGACCCTGGGCCAGACCCTGAAGCAGGAGCCGCGCCCGGCACCGGCCGCTTCCACCCCGGCCGCGGCCCCGGCCGCACCGGCGCCGGCGCCGGAAGACGACGTCGCGGTGGACCCGGCGATCTTCCGCGCCTACGACATCCGCGGCGTGGTCGGCAGCCAGCTGGACGCGAAGGTGGCCGCGCGCATCGGCCAGGCGATCGGCACGGTGATGGCCGAGGAAGGCCTCACCGACATCGTGGTCGGGCGCGACGGCCGCCTGTCCGGGCCGGAGCTGGTCGAGGGCCTGGTCGAGGGCCTGCGCAAGGCAGGCCGCAATGTCATCGACATCGGCATGGTGCCGACCCCGGTGGTGTACTTCGCCGCCTACCACCTGCGCGCCGGCAGCGGCGTGGCGGTGACCGGCAGCCACAACCCGCCGGACTACAACGGCTTCAAGATCGTGGTCGGCGGCCAGACCCTGTCCGGGGAGGCGATCGTCGACCTGTACGCACGCATCCGCGACGGCCGCCTGCGCAGCGACGCCCCGGGCAGCTACGCCACCCAGGACGTGGCCGAGGACTACGTCCGCCGGATCGCCGACGACGTGCAGCTGGAGCGCCCCCTCAAGGTGGTGGCCGACGCCGGCAACGGCGTGGCCGGCGAGATCGCGCCGCGCCTGCTGGAGGCGATCGGCGCCGAGGTGGTGCCGCTGTACTGCGACGTCGACGGCACCTTCCCCAACCACCACCCGGACCCGAGCGAGCCGCGCAACCTCGAGGACCTGGTGCAGACCGTCCGCCAGTTCGACGCCGACCTGGGCGTGGCCTTCGACGGCGACGGCGACCGCCTGGGCGTGGTCACCCGCGAGGGCCGCATCGTCTACGCCGACCGCCTGCTGATGCTGTACGCGGCCGACGTCCTGCAGCGCAACCCGGGCGCGATGGTGATCTACGACGTCAAGTGCACCGGCCGCCTGCAGGACTACATCCTGCGCCACGGCGGCAGCCCGCAGATGTGGAAGACCGGGCACTCGCTGATCAAGGCCAAGATGCGCGAGACCGAGGCCGAGCTGGCCGGCGAGATGAGCGGCCACTTCTTCTTCAAGGAGCGCTGGTACGGCTTCGACGACGGCCTGTACGCGGCCGCGCGCCTGCTGGAGATCCTGGCCGGCCGCTTCGAGGCGCCCTCGGAGGTGCTGGACGCGCTGCCGGACAGCGTGTCCACCCCGGAGATCAAGGTCGCGCTGGAGGACGGCGAGGACCCGCACGCGCTGGTGGAGCGGTTCACCGCCGCGGCCCAGGCCGAGGATTCGGCGTTCGCCGGCGCGCGCCTGACCACCATCGACGGCCTGCGCGCGGACTGGAACGATGGCTGGGGCCTGCTGCGCGCCTCCAACACCACCCCGGTGCTGGTGCTGCGCTTCGAGGCCGACGACGAGCCGGCGCTGGCGCGGATCCGCACCCTGTTCCGCGAGCAGCTGCAGCCGCTGCTGCCCGGGCGCACCCTGCCGTTCTGAGCGGAGCGGGGCCGCCGCGCCGCGGGCGCGGCCGGCGGCCTTACTGCGCCGCGGCGGTGGCCGGTGCAGCGGCGGTGGTGCCGGACTTCAGCGCCCGGTAGCGCTCCAGGGTGGCCTCGATCTCGCCGTCCAGCGCCGCGCGCTGGCGCTCGAAATTGCGCTGCAGCAGCTGGTGGTACAGCAGCTGCGCATGGCGCTGGCGGATGTCGGCGGCCAGCTTCTCGGCCACCGGCTTGCCGGCCAGTTCGCGCTCGGCGGCGGTGCGCAGCAGGGTGACCAGGCCCTCGCGCAGGCTGGCCACGTTGTAGCGCGCGGTCTCGATGCTGTTCTCCACCAGGGTGACGCGCTCGCTGAACACCCGGCGCAGTTCGTTCTCGTCCTGGAAGGTGATGAGCATCGCCTGCTCGGTGCGGCGCCGGGTCTCCTCGGCCATCGCATCCAGCTGCCGGCGCTGCTCCTCCTCGGCCAGCGCGGCGCGTTCCTCCGGGGTCAGCGCGCGCTGCACCTGGCCGGTGCGCATGCCGCTGCTGGCGCTGATCTCGTCGCGCGCCATCCCGGCCGCTTCCGCCGGCAGGGTGTCGGCGCACACGCGCTGCCCGTCCTGGTCCCAGCAATAGAGCTTCTTGTTGGCGGCCTTCTGCTGCGCCATCGCCGGCGCCGGCAGCAGGACCAGTGCCGCCAGCATCGCCAGCGGACGGATGTGTTGCGGCGTCACGGCAGCCCCCTGCGCTGTCAGTCAGCCCGTGTGGTCGCAGCCGTAGCGGGCGCGGTAGGCCAGCAACGGTGCGTGGTACGCCGCCAGTGTGTCGTTTCCGGCGGCGAATGCAAGCAGGTCGGCCAGCCCGGCCACCGCCACCACCGGCACCCCGGCCTCCGCCGCCACCGCCTGCGCGGCGGAGCGGCGGTCCTGCTCGGAGGCGATCTCCTGGCGGTCCAGCGCGACCACGATCCCGGCCACGGTGCCGCCGGCGGCGGCGATGATCCCCAGTGCCTCGCGGATCGCGGTGCCGGCGGTGATCACGTCGTCCACCACCAGCACCCGGCGCCCGGCCAGCGGCGCGCCGACCAGGGTGCCGCCCTCGCCGTGGTCCTTGGCTTCCTTGCGGTTGAACGCCAGCGGCAGGTCGCGGCCGCGGCCGGCGTACTCGCAGGCCAGCGCGGTGGCCAGCGGAATGCCCTTGTAGGCCGGGCCGAACACCACGTCGAACTGCAGCCTGGCCGCGTCCACCGCGTCGGCGTAGCAGGCGGCCAGGCCGGCCAGGCGCGCGCCGCTGTCGAAGCGGCCGGCATTGAAGAAATAGGGCGAGACACGGCCGGACTTGAGGGTGAACTCGCCGAAGCGCAGGGCGTCGGCGTCCAAGGCCAGCTGCAGGAAGCGGGTGCGGTGGTCGGACATGGGGATGGCGGCGGTGGGACGGCGGCATAGGATACGGCCGCGGCGCGCCGCGGAGGCAGCGCCGGCGGGCGCGATTGGGTAGGCTGTCGGCCTGTTTTTCCGACCCGTCCCCGCATGCGCATCATCAGCTTCAACGCCAACGGCATCCGCTCGGCCGCCAGCAAGGGCTTCTTCGACTGGCTGGCCGGCCAGGACGCGGACGTGGTCTGCCTGCAGGAAACCAAGTCGCAGGAGCACCAGCTGGCCGACGCCTGCTTCCGCCCCGACGGCCACCACTGCTTCTACCGCGATGCCACCAGCAAGAAGGGCTACAGCGGCGTGGCGATCTACGCCCGGCGCGAGCCGGACGAGGTGCGCACGGTGCTGGGCCGGCCGGACTTCGACGAGGAGGGGCGCTACATCGAGGCGCGCTTCGGCAACCTCAGCGTGGTCTCGTTCTACATCCCCTCCGGCTCCTCCGGCGAGCTGCGCCAGGGCTACAAGTTCCAGGTCATGGAGTGGCTGAAGCCGGTGCTCGACGAGTGGCTGGCCAGCGGCCGCGACTACGTGCTGTGCGGCGACTGGAACATCGTCCGCTGCCGCAAGGACATCCGGAACTGGACCTCCAACCAGAAGAATTCGGGCTGCCTGCCGCCGGAGCGCGCCTGGCTCAACGGCATGATCGGCCCGGACGAGGGCAGCGACGGCACCCCGCCGCGGCCCGGCGGCTGGGTCGACGCCTACCGCGCGCTGCATCCGCAGGGCGAGGACTACACCTGGTGGAGCAACCGTGGCGCGGCGCGCGCCAACAACGTGGGGTGGCGGATCGACTACCAGTTCGTCACCCCGTCGCTGAAACCGCGCCTGCGCGGCTGCTCGATCTACCGCGAGCAGCGCTTCTCCGACCACGCCCCGTTCATCGTCGACTACGAAGGCGCGCTGCCGTGAACGCGCCCGCGGGCGAGCCGCCGCGCTACAAGGGCTGGGCCGGCATCCGCCGCGCCTTCGGCACGCCGTCGGCGCTGACCCTGGCGCTGCTGGGCTTCGGCTGCGGCCTGCCGTTCCTGCCGGTGGCCTCGATGACCCTGTCCACCCGCCTGCGCGACGGCGGCCTGGACCTGGCCAGCATCGGCCTGATCAGCCTGGCCAGCTTCTTCTACCTGCTGAAGTTCCTGTGGGCGCCGCTGCTGGACCGCTACGTGTTCGCGCCGCTGGGGCTGCTCGGACGGCGCCGCTCGTGGCTGCTGGCGGCGCAGCTGGGCGTGGCGGCGGGCCTGGCCGCGCTGGCCTTCACCCGCCCGGAGCTGGGCGTGGGCCCGCTGGTGGGCTGGGTGCTGTTCACCTCCTTCGCCGGCGCCACCCAGGACTCGGTGGTCGACGCCTACCGCATCGAGGTCGCCCCGGCGCAGGCCCAGGCCGCGCTGGCGGCCACCTATACCCTGGGCTACCGCATCGGCCTGATCCTCGGCGGCGCCGGCGCGCTTTACCTGGCCGAGTTCGGCGGCTGGACCGTGGCCTACCTGGCGATGGCGGCGCTGATGCTGGCGCCGGCGCTGGCGACGCTGCTGTCGCGCGAGCCGGCGGTGCCGGAGGCCACCGTGGTGCGCCGGATCGATTTCCTCGGCGCGTTCCGGCAGCCGTTCTCCAGCTTCTTCGCCAACAACGGCCTGGCCCTGGGCCTGGCCCTGCTGCTGTTCGTCGGCCTGTTCAAGTTCCCCGACCAGGTGATCGGGGTGATGGCCGGCCCGTTCTACCTGGACAGCGGCTACAGCAAGGCCGACATCGCCACCGTGTCCAAGCTGTACGGCATCTGGGCCGGGATCGGCGGCGCGTTCCTGGGCGGGTTGTGCGTGGCCGCGTTCGGCTTCCGCCGCATGCTGTTCGTCGCCGCCCTCGGCGTGGCGCTGTCGAACCTGGCGTTCCTGCTGATGAGCCAGTACCCGTCGCAGATCTGGGCGTTCTACGCGGCGATCACCGTGGACAACGTGGCCCAGGGCTTCGCCGGCACGGTGCTGGTGGCGTTCATGTCCTCGCTGACCGACCGCAACTTCACCGCCACCCAGTTCGCGCTGCTGGTGTCGCTGGCCAACCTGCCGGGCAAGTTCGCCGGCGGCGTGTCCGGCTACGTGGTCGAGGCCACCTCGTACGCGACCTTCTTCGTGCTGTCGGCGCTGACCGTGGTCCCGACCCTGGCCCTGCTGGCCTGGCTGTGGCCGCGGATCCGCGAGGCCGGGGACGACCCGGCACGCTGACGGCGGCCGGCGACTCGTATGCGGCGGCGCTTCGTGGCAGTCTTTGCCCCGCCCCCCACCGAGCCGCCAAGGCCATGCCCGACCTGGTGTTGCGCGACATCGACCCGATCCTGGCCGAGCGCATCCAGCGCGTCGCCCAGGCCCGCGGCTGGCCGCTGCGGGACGCCGTGATCCGGCTGCTGGAGCAGGGCCTGTTCGCGGCCGAGGAAGAGGTGCGCGCGGGCTTCGAGAACCAGGAAGTGGAGGCGCTGGCCGAGGCCATCGCCGCGCTCAAGCTGCTGCCGGCCGGGCGGGACTTCTGAGCCCGCCGGCCGGCGATCCGCCGCCTCAGTGGCGTCCGGAGGCGCGCCGCGCCTGCAGCAGCGCCGCGCCGGCGCGGGCGTGGCCGCGCGCGGCCAGGGCCTTGCGCTGCTCGCGGATGCGCTGGGCGGCATAGGTGAGGGCCGAGGCCATGATCAGGGTGTAGGCCAGCAGCTCGGTGCATTCCTCGGCCGCGTTCTTGAACACGCGCACGTAGTTCTCCGCCAGCAGGCCGTGCCACAGCGTGGTCATGCCGAACAGGCGCGAATAGATCAGCAGCAGCACCAGGCCGATGGTCATCACCGCCGCCGGGCGCGAGCGCAGGAAGCGCGCGGTGGCGTCCAGGGTGGCCTGGCGCTGGCGCAGGGCGTAGCCGAGGCTGGCGGCGGCCAGGGCCGCGACCAGGATCGACCACAGGCCGCGGAACAGCAGGTCCCAGACCGCGTCCAGCTCGCGGATCAGCATGCAGCCGAAGAAGCCGGCCGCCAGCACGGCGAAGCCGCGCTCGTCCGCGCGGGCGCGGGCCAGGCGCACGAACGCCAGCACGGTGGCGACCAGGAAGCCGAGCTGGGTCAGCTCGACCAGCGACCATTCGCCCACGTCGTCGCCCAGCAGCTCGATGTCGGCGTACAGCAGCGCCACCGGGGTGGCCATGACCAGCGCCAGCAGCGCGGAACGGCCCAGGTGGGCCAGCAGGATGTGCCGTTGTTTTTCCATGTCCAAACCCTCGGGGGAGGCGCGCGGGGCCCGGTCGGGGGCGGGCCTGGGGGGGAACGCGCGCGTTGGGTAGCGGAATTTTAATTTCTGCAGCCGCCCCCGGCAGCCCGGCCCGTGGAACATTGCGTCATCGCTGCTTCAGCTGCGCGGGCGTCGCGCGGCTGTACGCGGGCCGGCCGCGTGGCACCCTGCGCAGTGCCAGGCACGGAGGAACGCGAACCATGACCCTGCGAATGCGGGCGGTACAGGCCGACATCACCACCCTGGCGGTGGACGCCATCGTCAATGCCGCCAATTCCTCGCTGCTGGGCGGCGGCGGGGTCGACGGCGCGATCCACCGCGCCGCCGGGCCGGGCCTGCTGGAGGAGTGCCGCGCGCTGGGCGGCTGCCCGACCGGCGAGGCGCGGATCACCGCCGGCCACCGCCTGCCGGCGCGGCACGTGATCCATACCGTCGGCCCGGTCTGGCGCGGCGGCCAGGCCGGCGAACCGGAACTGCTGGCGGCCTGCTACCGCAACAGCCTGGCCCTGGCCGAGGCGCATGGCTGCGCCAGCGTCGCCTTCCCCTCGATCAGCACCGGCGTGTACGGCTATCCACCGGACCTGGCGGCGCCGCTGGCGCTGGCCACGGTGGCGGGGTTCCCGGCGCGGGTGGTGCGGGAAGTGCTGTTCTGCTGCTTCTCGGCGGCCGACCTGGCGCGCTACCAGCGCCTGCTGGCCGGCGCCTGAGCCGGCTCAGGGCAGCGGCAGCGGCTCGTCGAACACCGCCACGTGCGGCACCCCGTCGGCGCCGATCCAGCCGCGGTACATGCCGCCGGTGTTGAACGGCAGGGCGATGCTGCCGTCCGCGCCCAGGGCGATGGCGCCGCCGTTGCCGCCGGCGGCGGGGATGTCGCGGTTGATCACCTCCGCGGCCGCCTGCACCAGCGGCTGCCCGGCCAGCCGCACCCGCGCGCAGATCTCGTGCGCGGCGGCGGCGCGGATGTAGTACTCGCCCCAGCCGGTGCCGGACACCGCGCAGCGGGCGTCGGCCCAGGTGCCGGCACCGATGATCGGGGAGTCGCCGATCCGGCCCCAGCGCTTGTTGGTCATGCCGCCGGTGGAGGTGCCGGCGGCCAGGCCGCCGCGCGCGTCCAGCGCCACCGCGCCGACCGTGCCGAAGTAGGGGTGCGCCGGCGCGGTGGCGGCCTGGCCCTGCTCGCGTGCCCGCGCCTGCTGCAGCTGGCGCCAGCGCTTGTCGGTGCGGAACCAGGACGGATCGACCAGCTCGATGCCCCGGGCCGCGGCGAAGGCCTCGGCGCCCTCGCCGGCGAGCATCACGTGCGGGGAGGCTTCCATCACCGCGCGCGCCAGGCGGATCGGGTTGCGCACCCGGCGCACCCCGGCGATCGCGCCGGCGCGGCCACTGGCGCCGTCCATGACCGCCGCGTCCAGCGCGTTGTGGCCGTCGTGGGTGAACACCGCGCCGCGGCCGGCATTGAACTCCGGCGCGTCCTCCAGCACCGCGATCGCGGCAGTCACCGCGTCCAGCGCCGCGCCGCCCTCGCGCAGCACCGCGTGCCCGGCCTGCAGCGCCCGGGCCAGGGCCTGGCGCGCGGCGGCTTCCTCGGCGGCCGCCAGGCTGCCTCGCTCCACCCCGGCGCCGCCATGCAGCACCAGCAGTGGCGCCGCTGCCGGGGCGCCGTCGTGTACCGGATCGGACTGCACTCCGGCCTGGGCGCCGGCCGCGAGCATCGCGCCCAGTGCCAGCCAGGCCGCCATCCAGGTCCCGCCACGCTTGCCCATTGCCATCCTCCTCTTCCGGTGCGGCGCGCGGCGCCGCGCTCAGGCCGGGTGCACCACGCCCAGCACGCGGGGTCCGCGCGCGCCGGTGACCGCCGCCAGGTTGCCGGGGCGCCCGGCCAGGGTTTCGCGCGCCAGCCAGGCGAACGCCATCGCTTCCACGAAATCCGGGTCCAGGCCGTAGGCCGCGGTGGACTCGACCGCCACCTGCGGCAGGCGCGCGCCCAGCCGCGCCATCAGCACGGGGTTGCGCACGCCGCCGCCGCATACCAGCACGCGCGCGGTGCCGGGCTGGTGCGCCTGCAGCGCGTCCGCGACGGTGGCGGCGGTCAGTTCCAGCAGGGTGGCCTGCACGTCGGCCGCGGGCTCGCCGCGCAGGCGCGCTTCCACCCACTCCAGGTGGAACTGCTCGCGGCCGGTGCTCTTGGGCGGCGGCAGGGCGAACCAGGGCTCGTCCAGCAGCCGTGCCAGCAGCGCCTGGTCCACGCTGCCGGAGGCGGCGAACGCGCCGCCGGCGTCGAACGCCGCGCCGGTATGGCGCAGGCACCAGGCATCGAGCAGGGCGTTGGCCGGGCCGGTGTCGAAGCCGCGTATCGCGCCGGCGCGCGGCAGCAGGGTGTAGTTGCCGATCCCGCCGAGGTTGAGCACGGCGCGGTCCTCGGCCGGCGAATGCAGCAGGGCGGCGTGGAACGCCGGCACCAGCGGCGCGCCCTGGCCACCGGCGGCGACGTCGCGGCGGCGGAAGTCGCAGACCGTGGCGATGCCGGTGCGCTCGGCGATCACCGCGCCGTCGCCGACCTGCAGGGTGAACGGCGCCGGGCCGTGCGGGCGGTGGCGCAGGGTCTGGCCGTGCGAGCCGATCGCCGCCACCTGTGCCGGCGCCACCCCGGCCTGGCGCAGCAGGGCCAGGGCCGCGGCGGCGAAGGCCTCGCCCACCTGCACGTCCAGCCGGCCCAGCTCGTCCAGCGACTGCGGCTCGCCGCCCTGGCCGATCGCGACCAGGCGTGCGCGCACGGCTTCTTCCCAGGGATGGGTATGGGCGGCGACCAGGCGCAGGCCCGCGGTGGCGGGGCCGTCGGGGAATTCGACCAGCGCCGCGTCGATGCCGTCGGCGCTGGTGCCCGAGATCAGGCCAAGGAAGAGTCGGGACATGCGCGCCATTGTAGGCGCGGGCGCCGGCTCAGCCGCGCTTGCCGGCGGCCTTGTCCGCCTCCGCCTTGGGTGCGCTGGCGTAGAGCAGCTGCTCCATCGACTCGATGCGCGCCAGGGTCGGCGCGGTCTGCTGCCGGAACGCGGCCAGGGCGGCGCCCTTGAGCGGCTCCGGTGGCGGCATGGTCACCGACAGCGGGTTGCGGTGCTGGCCGTTGACCCGGAATTCGTAGTGCAGGTGCGGGCCGGTGGCCAGGCCGGTGGAGCCGACGTAGCCGATCACCGTGCCCTGGGACACATGCTGGCCCTGGCGGATCTTGCCGAAGCGCGACATGTGCGCGTACAGCGTGGTGTGGCCCTTGCCGTGGTCGAGGATCACCACGTTGCCGTAGCCACGCTGCTGGCCGACGAACTGCACCCTGGCGTCGCCGGCGGCCATGATCGGGGTGCCGGTGCTGGCGGCGTAGTCCACGCCCTTGTGCATGCGCATCTTGCCCAGCACCGGGTGGTGGCGCGCGCCGAACTTGGACGACAGCCGCGCATACGGGATCGGCATGCGGATGAAGCTCTTCTTCAGCGGGCGCCCGTCGGGGGTGTAGTAGCCGACCTTGCCCTCGTGCTCGAAGCGCACGCCGGTGTAGGTCTTGCCGCCGGTGGTGAAGCTTGCCGCCAGGATGCGGCCGCCGCCGATGCGCTCGCCCTCGCGCCAGGTCTCCTCGATCACGGCGCTGAAGCGGTCGCCGCGCTGCACGTCCTTGAAGTCGATGTCGTACTTGAAGATCTCGTCGGTCATCACCGCGATCGAGGCCGGGCTCAGGCCGGCCTTGCGCCCGGCGGCGTACAGCGAGTGCTCGATCTCGGCGCTGGCCACCGCGATCCGGGTGGTGGTGGCGCGCTCGAGCACCTTCTGGTGGATCTTGCCGCCGGCCAGGGTCAGCTCGACCCGCTCGGTCGGGCTGCGGTCGAAGCGGAAGCCGTGCAGCTGCCCGTCCTCGCCCAGGGCGAAGGCCAGTTCGGCGCCGGGACGCAGGCGGCTGAGCGGCTCGCGGTTGCCGGGCTGCTCGAGGATCTGGTGCATCACCTGGCTGGACACGCCCATCGCCGCGAACAGCGCGCCCAGGGTCTGGCCGGGCTGGATCTGGACCACTTCCCACTGGTGCCCGGGCTGGGCCGCGGTGGGCGCGCGCACGGTCAGCGGCGGCAGGCTCAGCGGCAGGGTGGCGTGCAGCCGGGTCTGCGGCTCCAGCTGCGCGGAGAATCCGGGGATGATGGTGGCGATCAGGGCGCCGAGGGTGGCGAACAGGCTGGCGTGGACCCAGTGGCGGCGGGTCCAGCGGGTGTTGAAGGCCGCCGGGAAGCGTTTCTTCAGCTTGAGCTTGTGGCGGAGGGTTCTGTGGTGGAGGATCCCGAGCCGGTCGTGGAACTGCTGCTTGCGCACGCGGTGTTCGGTCAGGGGCATTGGACGGCTTCCTTCACGGGACCCCGGAATGCGGCCCACCGCCGCGTACCTTAGACACATGAAATCCATGCGTCAAACCATTGAAGAACCTGAACTTTCCGGTGGCGCCCCCGTTAACTAGCACTTAACATGACGTTCAAGTTTGTCAGCCCCCTTCCCCCGACTTCCCGCTGGAGCAGAACGTGCCTTCCGTCGAAGAATCCCTTGCCCTGATCGGTCGCGGCGCCGACGAGATCCTCAAGCCCGAGGAGCTGGAGGCGCGGCTGAAGCTTGGCCGCCCGCTGCGGGTCAAGGCCGGCTTCGACCCCACCGCGCCGGACCTGCACCTGGGCCATACGGTGCTGCTGAACAAGATGCGCCAGTTCCAGGACCTGGGCCACCAGGTGATCTTCCTGATTGGCGACTTCACCGGGATGATCGGCGACCCCACCGGCAAGAGCGCCACCCGCAAGCCGCTGACCCGCGAGGACGTGCTGGCCAACGCCCAGACCTACGCCGAGCAGGTGTTCAAGGTGCTGGACCGCGAGCGCACCGAGGTCCGCTTCAACAGCGAGTGGTTCGGCAAGATGTCGGCGGCGGACATGATCCGCCTGGCCGGCCAGCACACCGTGGCGCGCATGCTCGAGCGCGACGACTTCTCCAAGCGCTTCGCCGCGCAGCAGTCGATCGCCATCCACGAGTTCCTGTACCCGCTGGTGCAGGGCTACGACTCGGTGGCGCTGCAGGCCGACGTCGAGCTGGGCGGCACCGACCAGAAGTTCAACCTGCTGATGGGCCGCGGCCTGCAGGAGCACTACGGGCAGGCGCCGCAGATCGTGCTGACCATGCCGCTGCTGGAAGGCCTGGACGGCGTGAACAAGATGAGCAAGTCGCTGGGCAACTACATCGGCATCGCCGAAGCCGCGATCGACATCGTCAACAAGACGATGAAGATCGGCGACGAGCTGATGTGGAAGTGGATCGAGCTGCTCAGCTTCGAGATCTCCGCCGCCGAGGCGCGCAAGCTGCGCGAGGAGGTCGCCGCCGGCCTCAATCCGCGCGACGTCAAGCTGCGCCTGGCGCGCGAGCTGGCCACCCGCTTCCACGACGCCGCCGCGGCCGAGACCGCGATCGCCGGCTGGCACGCCGCGGTCACCGGCCAGGGCGATACCTCGCTGCTGCCGCTGCAGGACGTGGCCGTTCCGGCCGAGGGCCTGCGCATCGCCGCCCTGCTGACCGCCGCCGGCATCACCCCGTCCAACTCCGAGGCCAACCGCAAGCTCAAGGAGCGCGCGGTCAAGGTCGACGGCGAAGTGGTCGAGGACGCCTCGCGGGTATTCACCCCGGGCTTCGAAGGCGTGCTGCAGGTGGGCAAGCGCAACTTCGCGCGGGTGCGCCTGGTCGCCGCCTGAGCCCGGCGGCCGGCGGATGGAAAAGGGGCGCCGATGGCGCCCCTTTCCGTTTCCTGCGTGGCTGGCCGCGGCTCAGTCGCCCAGGGTCAGCAGCGAGGCGTTGCCGCCGGCGGCGGTGGTGTTGATGGTCACCGTCTTCTCGGTGGCGAAGCGCAGCAGGTAGTGCGGGCCGCCGGCCTTGGGGCCGGTGCCGGACAGGCCCTGGCCGCCGAACGGCTGCACGCCCACCACCGCGCCGATCTGGTTGCGGTTGACGTAGACGTTGCCGACCTTGGCCCGCGCCACGATGTGCTCGACGGTCCCGTCGATGCGCGAGTGGATGCCCAGGGTCAGGCCGTAGCCGGTGGCGTTGACCTGGTCGATCACCGCGTCCAGCTGGTCGGCCTTCCAGCGGACCACGTGCAGCACCGGGCCGAACACCTCGCGCTGCAGCTGCGAAAGCGACTGCAGCTCGTAGGCGCGCGGGGCGAAGAAGCTGCCGTGCTCCAGCGCCGGATCCAGCGGCGCCACCGCGATCGCGCGCGCCTCCTGGTCCATGCGCGCGGCGTGCGCCTTGAGCATCTCCAGCGCGTCGGCGTCGATCACCGGGCCGACGTCGGTGGCCAGCAGCGCCGGGTCGCCAACCTGCAGCTCGGCCATTGCGCCGGCCAGCATGGTGGTGACCTTGTCGGCGATGTCCTCCTGCACGAACAGCACGCGCGCGGCCGAGCAGCGCTGGCCGGCGGAGGTGAAGGCGCTGGCGATGGCGTCCTTGACCAGCTGCTCGGGCAGGGCCGAGGAATCGGCAATCAGCGCGTTCTGGCCACCGGTCTCGGCGATCAGCACGGCGATGCCGGCGTCCTCGCGCGCGGCCAGGGCGCGGTTGATCGCGCGCGCAGTCTCGGTCGAGCCGGTGAAGGCCACGCCGGCCACGCGCGCGTCGCTGGTGAGCGCGGCGCCGACGCTGGCTCCGTCGCCGGGCACGAACTGCAGCACCGCCTCCGGCACGCCGGCCTCGTGCAGCAGCTGCACCGCGGCGTGGCCGACCAGGCTGGTCTGCTCGGCCGGCTTGGCCACCACCGCGTTGCCGGCGGCCAGGGCCGCGGCCACCTGGCCGAGGAAGATCGCCAGCGGGAAGTTCCACGGGCTGATGCACGCGAACACGCCGCGGCCCTGCAGCTGCAGCTGGTTGGACTCGCCGGTCGGGCCCGGCATCTGCTCCGGGGCGCCGAACTTCGCCCGTGCCTGGGCGGCGTAGTAGCGCAGGAAGTCGACCGCCTCGCGTACCTCGGCCACCGAGTCGGGGATGGTCTTGCCGGCCTCGCGCACGCACATGGCCATGAACTGCGGCATGCGCTGCTCCAGCAGGTCGGCGGCGTGCTCGAGGATCGCGGCGCGGCTGGCGGCCGGGGTGCGGTCCCACTGCGGCTGCGCGGCCACGGCATTGGCCAGGGCGCGGTCCACGGTGGCCGCATCGCCCGGCTGCCACTGGCCGACGACCTGGCGGCGGTCGGCCGGGTTGCGCACCACCACCGGCTCGCCGGCGGGCGCGGCGGCGCCCGGCACCAGCGGCGCCGCGCGCCACGGACCGGTATGCGCGGCCATCTGCGCGGCCAGTTCCCTGATGGTGTTGTCGTCGGCGAGGTTGACGCCCATGGAGTTGTTCCTGTCGAAGCCCTGGTGGGTGTAGAGGTCGCGCGGCAGCGGGATGCGCGGATGGGGGATGGAGGCGAAGCCGGAGACCACGGCCACCGGATCGCGCACCAGCTCGGCCACCGGCACGTCCTCGTCGGTGATGCGGTTGACGAAGCTGGAATTGGCGCCGTTCTCCAGCAGGCGGCGGACCAGGTAGGGCAGCAGGTCCTCGTGGCTGCCCACCGGCGCGTACACCCGGCAGGGCACGCCCAGGCGGTCGGCCGGAACCACCTCGGCGTAGAGGTCGTCGCCCATGCCGTGCAGCTTCTGGTGCTCGTAGGTGCGGCCTTCGGCGATCGCCCGCACCGCGGCGATGGTGTGCGCGTTGTGGGTGGCGAACATCGGGTAAAGCGCGTCGGCATGGCCGAACAGGCGCCGCGCGCAGGCCATGTAGGACACGTCGGTGTTCTGCTTGCGGGTGAACACCGGGTAGCCGGCCAGGCCCTCGACCTGGGCGCGCTTGATTTCCGCGTCCCAGTACGCGCCCTTGACCAGGCGCACCTGCAGGCGGCGGCCGGTGCGGCGGGCCAGGTCGGCCAGGTAGTCGATCACGAACGGCGCGCGCTTCTGGTAGGCCTGCACCACCACGCCGAAGCCGTCCCAGCCTTCCAGCGAGGCGTCGCTGACGACCTTCCCGATCACGTCCAGCGACAGCTCCAGGCGGTCGCATTCCTCGGCGTCGACGGTGCAGCCGATGCCGTAGGAACGGGCCAGCTGCGCAAGTTCCAGCACCGCCGGGGCCAGTTCGGCCAGCACCCGCCCGCGCTTGGCGTGCTCGTAGCGCGGATGCAGGGCCGAGAGCTTGATCGAGATGCCGTGGGCGCGGGTGACGTCGCCGCCAGGGCCGCCGCCGCGGGCGAGGTTGTCCTTGCCGATGGCGTGGATGGCGCGCTTGTAGTCCTCCAGGTAGCGGCGCGCGTCCTTCGTGGTCAGCGCGCCCTCGCCGAGCATGTCGAAGGAATAGCGGTAGCCGGCGTTGTCGCCCTTGTGCGAGCGGGCCAGCGCCTCCTCGATGGTGCGGCCCATGACGAACTGGTGGCCCATGATCCGCATCGCCTGGCGCACGGCCAGGCGCACCACCGGCTCGCCGATGCGCGCCACCAGGCGCTTGAACGCGCCGGGTACGTCGTGGCGGGTGGCGTCGTTGAGCTGCACCAGGCGGCCGGTGAGCATCAGGCCCCAGGTCGAGGCGTTGACCAGCACCGATTCGCTCTGGCCCAGGTGCTTCTCCCAGTCGGCGTCGCCGAGCTTGTCGCGGATCAGCTTGTCGGCCGTTTCCTGGTCGGGGATGCGCAGCAGCGCCTCGGCCACGCACATCAGCAGTACGCCTTCCTCGCTGCCCAGGTCGTACTGGCGCATGAAGGCCTCGATCGCGCCCTGGTCGGCGGCGCGGGCGCGCACGCGGCGGACCAGGTCGGTGGCGAGGGCCTCGACCTCGGCCTGGCGGGCGGGGTCCAGCCGCGCCTGCTCCAGCAGCTCGCGCACATGGGTGGTCTCGTCGCGCAGCCAGGCGGCGGTGATGGCTGCGCGCAGGGGCGAAGCGGTGCCAGGCGGCAGCTCCTGGCAGGGGACGGTCAGGGCGGACATGGGTCGACTCGGAACGGGGCGGCCGGAGGGCCGCCGTGCGAGCGCATCTTCGCCGCCGGGCGTGGCGGCTGGATTGATCGATTCCCCCGGCGCGGACGCGGGGGGCGGCACAAACGCAGCGCGCGCGGGCCGCGTCCCCAGCCTGGTCCACCGGCGGGCGGATGGCGTGAACGCCGGCGTCGCCTGCCTGTCCGGTTCAGCCCGCGCGCAGGCGCCGGTACTCGCCCGGGGTCATGCCCACCAGGGCCACGAAGCGCCGGGTGAAGGCGCTCTGGTCGGAGAAGCCGCAGGCCTGGGCAATGGAGGCGATGCTGCCGGGCCCGTGCAGGCGGTGCATCGCCGCCTGGATCCGCACCCGGGTCAGCAGCTGCAACGGCGAGAGCTGGAACACCTTCTGGAAGGTGCGCTCGAGCTTGGACTCGGAGAAGCCGGTGATGTCCAGCAGGTCCTGCACCCGGATGTTCTCGGCGTAGTGCCGGTTCATGTGCACCAGGGCCTCGCGCAGGGAGCGGTAGTCCGCCTCCAGGCCCTCGCGCCCGGCCAGGTCGCGGGAGATGCCGATCAGCCCGGCCACCTGGCCGTCGATCCGCAGCGGGCGCTTGCAGGTCAGGCACCAGCCCGGCTCCTGGTCGGAGAACAGGTGCAGCTCCAGCAGGTTGTCGATCACCGCCCCTTCCAGCACCTGGCGGTCCTGCAGGCCGTAGTTGGCGCCCAGGCCGCTGGGATACACCTCGCTGGCGCGCTTGCCGATGATCTCCTTGCGCGAGCGCAGGCCCAGGCGGCGCAGCATGGTGGCGTTGACGTGGGTGTAGCGGCCCTCGCGGTCCTTGATGAAGAACAGCACGTCCGGGATCGAGTCGAACAGGGCCTCGACCTCGGCGGCATCCACGGCGAGCGGGCTGGGCTTCACGGGGGCAGGGGGTCCGGCGGCAGGGCACGACATTCTAATTGGGTGCGGTGCCAGGCCGCCTCTGGTCCGGCCCGGGCCGCCCGGGCGCGACCCCCTCCATGCCACGGCCCGGGCCCGGCCGCCTTGTCCTGGATCAATGCGGGTTGCCGCTGCCGGTGATTCGCGCTTACCATCTTTCGGTTTTCCGCAGCTGCGAGCGGCGGTAGGCGACGTGATCGAGGTGCTGCCAGGCAGGTCCGGCGACGCCGGCGCGCAGTTGAGGCTGCGCCCGCCGCGGGTCCTGACGGCAGGCCAGTTCAGGGCGCTGTTCGCCGCGCTGGCGGGGGCGATGTGGCTGGCGGCCGGCCTGGGCTGGCTGGCGGGCAACGTCTTCGCGCCGGCGTTCGCACTGCTGCACAGCGCAGGGGTGGCGCTGGCGTTGCGCATGCTGTGGAGCAACGGGGAACGCGGCGAGGAGATCGCCATCGGGCCGCGGGCGGTGGAAGTCCGCCGCGGCGCCGAGACGGTATTCAGCGCCCATCCTTACTGGGTGAGGCTGCAGGTGGCGCCGGAAGATGGCATGGTCATGCTCTCCTCCGGCGGCCGGGACGTGGAGGTGGGAGCCTTCCTCGGCCCGGGCGAGCGCCGGCAGCTGGCGCGGTGCCTGAGGGAATTCCTGGCGGCCGCCAGCGGCCGCAACCGATGACGCAACCAGGGTCTAGGCAATGATGCAAGCGAAGGGATGGTGGAAGCGTTGGATGGCTGCGGGCACGCTGATGGCGGCACCGTTGCTGGCCTGGGCCCAGTCGGCCGATCCGCAACGGTGGCAGCTGAACATGGGGCGCGGCGTCACCGCCACCTCCCAGAACGCCTATGACGCGCACATGGTCGCGCTGTGGATCTGCGTGGCCATCGGCGTGGTGGTGTTCGGCGCGATGGCCGTGGCGGTGGTCCGCTTCCGCAAGTCCAAGGGCGCGGTCGCGGCCCAGTTCAGCCACAACACCACCGCCGAGCTGATCTGGACGGTGATCCCGGTCCTGATCCTGATCGCGATGGCCTGGCCGGCCACCGCCAAGCTGATCTCGATGTACGACACCCGCGACGCCGAGATGACCGTCAAGGTCACCGGCTACCAGTGGATGTGGAAGTACGAGTACCTGGGCGAGGGCGTGAGCTTCACCAGCCGCCTGGACCGCGAGCACGACCGCATCCGCCAGAGCGGCGAGCGCCCGGACCCGGCGCAGCACCCGCACTACCTGCTCGAGGTGGACAACCGCCTGGTGCTGCCGGTGGACACCAAGGTCCGCTTCGTGATCACCGCCGACGACGTGATCCACTCCTGGTGGGTGCCGGCGCTGGGCTGGAAGCAGGACGCCATCCCCGGCCTGATCAACGAGGCCTGGACCGAGATCAAGACCCCTGGCGTGTACCGCGGCCAGTGCGCCGAGCTGTGCGGCAAGGACCACGCGTTCATGCCGATCGTGGTCGAGGCGGTCTCCAAGGAGGAATTCGCGCGCTGGCTGGCCTCGAAGAAGCCGGCCGCGCCGGAGGCGCCCGTGGAGGAGTCCGGCGAAGCGCCGGCCGACGCCGCCGAGCCGGTCGACGAGGCCGAGGGCAGCGCCCCGGCCGCGGCGCCGCAGGCCGCCTGATCCCGCACGCAACGGCCGCCGCCGCGGCCGCCACGCAAACGCATCCCAGAGGTAGCAACGCCATGGCCCATACCGCCGCCGAGCACCACGACGACCACCACGGCCACAAGCAGGGGTTCGTCGAGCGCTGGTTCTTCTCGACCAACCACAAGGACATCGGCACGCTGTACCTGCTGTTCTCCTTCGTGATGTTCATCATCGGCGCGGCCATGAGCGTGGTCATCCGCGCCGAGCTGGCCACCCCCGGCCTGCAGGTCGTCAGCCCCGAGTTCTTCAACCAGATGACCACGGTGCACGCCCTGGTCATGATCTTCGGCGGCGTGATGCCGGCCTTCGTCGGCCTGGCCAACTGGATGGTGCCGCTGCAGATCGGCGCGCCGGACATGGCCCTGCCGCGCATGAACAACTGGTCGTTCTGGCTGCTGCCGGTGGCCTTCACCCTGCTGCTGATCTCGCTGTTCCTGCCCGGTGGTGCGCCGGCCGGCGGCTGGACCCTGTACCCGCCGCTGTCGCTGCAGGGCGGCTACAACGTGGCCTTCACCATCTTCGCCATCCACGTGGCGGGCATCAGCTCGATCATGGGCGCGATCAACATCATCGCGACCATCCTCAACATGCGCGCCCCGGGCATCGACCTGCTGAAGATGCCGATCTTCTGCTGGACCTGGCTGATCACCGCGTTCCTGCTGATCGCGGTGATGCCGGTGCTGGCCGGCGCGGTGACCATGCTGCTGACCGACAAGTTCTTCGGCACCAGCTTCTTCAACGCCGCCGGCGGCGGCGACCCGGTGATGTACCAGCACATCTTCTGGTTCTTCGGCCACCCCGAGGTCTACATCATGATCCTGCCCGCCTTCGGCGTGGTCAGCGAGATCATCCCGACCTTCAGCCGCAAGCCGCTGTTCGGCTACCAGGCCATGGTGTACGCCACCGCCGCGATCGCCTTCCTGTCGTTCATCGTGTGGGCGCACCACATGTTCACGGTGGGCATGCCGCTGGGCGGCGAGATCTACTTCATGTTCGCGACCATGCTGATCTCGGTGCCGACCGGCGTGAAGGTGTTCAACTGGGTCTCCACCATGTGGAAGGGCTCGCTCACCTTCGAGGCGCCGATGCTGTGGGCGATCGCCTTCGTGCTGCTGTTCACCATCGGCGGCTTCTCCGGCCTGATGCTGGCGATCGTGCCGGCCGACTTCCAGTACCACGACACCTACTTCGTGGTCGCGCACTTCCACTACGTGCTGGTCACCGGCGCCGTGTTCGCGCTGATCGCCGCGGTGTACTACTGGTGGCCGAAGTTCACCGGCCGCATGTACAACGAGCGCTGGGCCAAGTTCCACTTCTGGTGGTCGGTGGTGTTCGCCAACCTGCTGTTCTTCCCGCAGCACTTCCTGGGCCTGGCCGGCATGCCGCGCCGCATCCCGGACTACAACGTGGTGTTCGCCGACTGGAACCTGGTCAGCTCGATCGGCGCGTTCGGCATGTTCGCCACGCCGTTCATGATGGGCTTCATCCTGTGGCACTCGCTGCGCCACGGCGCCAGGGCCGAGGCCCGCGCCTGGGAAGGCGCGCGTGGCCTGGAGTGGACCATCCCGTCGCCGGCGCCGCACCACACCTTCACCGTGCCGCCGGTGATCAAGGACGGCGACCTGGCCCACGGCGACATCACCCACTGAGCTTCCGCCGCGGCGGAAGCAGTTCCCGCCCGGCGCGCCCGGGCGGGCCCGGAACAACGGAGGAACGATGAACCATGCCCCCGACCATCGCGATGACGCCGCACGCCGCCGTGGCGTGGTGCGCACCGTGTGGGTCGTGGGCGCGATCGCCCTGGCGATCTACGTGGGCTTCATCCTCTCGGGGGTGCTGCAGGCATGAGCGATCCGCGCGCCGACGCCGCTCCGCGCCGCCGCGGCTGGCTGAAGCTGGCCGGGGTGTCGCTGGCCGCGTTCGCGTTCGCCTTCTCGCTGGTGCCGCTGTACCGGATCGCGTGCGAGAAGGTGTTCGGCATCCGCCTGGAAGGCGGCACCGGCCAGGCCCGTGCCGCCGCGCCGGCCGCCGCCGGGCCGCGCCAGGAACGCACCGTCACCGTGCTGTTCGATGGCGGCGTGAACTCGAAGCTGCCGTGGTCCTTCGGCCCGGAGCAGCTGACCATGCAGGTGGTCCCGGGCGAACTGGCCGAGGCGACGTACTACGCGCGCAACGACAGCGACCGCCCGATCGTCGGCAGCGCCGTGCCCTCGGTGGCGCCGGCGCGGGCCTCGGGCTACTTCACCAAGACCGAGTGCTTCTGCTTCACCGCCCAGACCCTGCAGCCGGGCGAGCGGCGCGAAATGCCGGTGCGCTTCATCGTGGACCCGGACCTGCCGGCCGACGTGAAGACCATCACCCTCTCGTATACCTTCTTCAGGAACGAGGCCCTCACCGCGCAATTGGGCGCGGGCGGGGCTTCCCGCGCGCCGCTCGCGGCGCCTTGACCCGAGCAACGGAATCCACGCCATGGCCCATTCCCAGACCGACGCCAACATCTACTTCGTGCCGGCCAAGAGCAAGGCGCCGATCTTCGCTTCGGTGTCGATGTTCGTGATGGTGATCGGCGTGGCCACCTGGCTCAACGAGATCGCCTGGGGCAAGTGGTCGTTCTTCCTCGGCGTGGCGCTGATGGTGGCGACCCTGTTCTACTGGTTCGGCGAGGTGATCCGCGAGTCGCAGGGCGGCCACTACAACCGCCAGGTCGACGGCTCGTTCCGGATGGGGATGATCTGGTTCATCTTCTCCGAGGTGATGTTCTTCGGCGCGTTCTTCGGCGCGCTGTTCTACACCCGCCAGTTCGCGCTGCCGTGGCTGGGCGGCGAGGGCGACGGCGTGCTCACCAACGAGCTGCTGTGGCAGGGCTTCAGCGCGGCCTGGCCGAGCGCCGGCCCGGGCGGCGTCGGCGGCCAGTTCCAGACCATCCCGGCCTGGGGCCTGCCGCTGGTCAACACCCTGATCCTGCTGACCTCCGGCGCGACCCTGACCGTGGCCCACCACGCGCTCAAGGCCGGCAAGCGCGGCCAGCTGCTGGTCTGGCTGGGTGCCACGGTGCTGCTGGGCCTGACCTTCCTGGTGTTCCAGGGCGAGGAGTACATCCACGCCTACAAGGAGCTGAACCTGACCCTGGGCTCGGGCATCTACGGTTCGACCTTCTTCATGCTCACCGGCTTCCACGGCGCCCACGTCGCCCTGGGCACGATCATGCTGATCGTGATGTGGTTCCGCGCGCTGAAGGGCCACTTCACCCGGGACAAGCACTTCGGCTTCGAAGCCGCGGCCTGGTACTGGCACTTCGTGGACGTGGTCTGGCTGGGGCTGTTCCTCTTTGTTTACGTGCTGTGATTCGTGATTCGATAGAAGCGAAGCGCGAGCCACAAGCAACAAGGGCGCCATCAGGCGCCCTTGTTGTTTCGGATCACTGATCACCAATGACAAACCACGGGCTGGCGGCCTCAGCCGCCAACCCCATGCGGCTGTATCACGCCGGTCCAGATGCCGATGATGACCAGCAGGATCAGGCCGATGGACAGGGCGATGCGGCGGGTGAGGGCGTTGACCGTGCGCTTGCTCTCGCCGCGGTCCACCATGAGGTAGTAAAGCGCCGAGCCGAGGTTCCAGATGATGAGCAGCAGGAACGCGACGACGATCAGGGTTTTGAGCGAATCGTTCACGGGACGTGGCTCGTGGCGTGCGGGTTTGCGCCGGGCATTATCGCAGCCCGGCGCCGCGGCGGGCGTGGGGGCCGCGTGAGCCGTCGCCTGCCGTCGTGGGCGGGCTGGGGCCTGGCCTTGGCCGTGGCCGCGGCCTGCTGCGGGCTGGGCACCTGGCAGCTGCAGCGCATGCACGCCAAGCAGGCCCTGCTGGACGCGTCGGCGCAGGTGCTGGCCGAGCGCCGGCCGCAACCGCTGGCGCTGGCCGCCGATCCGGCGCGCGCGCGCGGCTACGACTGGGCGTCCGGCCGCGGCCGCTTCGCCGACCTGCCGGCGGTGCTGCTGGACAACCAGAACCGCGATTCCCGGCCCGGCGTACGCGCCTACCGCGTGTTCGAACCGGAGGACGGGCTGCCGCTGCTGGTGGATCTGGGCTGGCTGCCCCTGCCCGGCGACCGCCGCATGCCGCAGGTCCCGCCACCGGCAGCCGGCACGATCGAAGCCTCGGGCCTGCTGCTGCCGCCGCCGGCCCGCGGCCTGGCCGCGCCGGCGGTGCAGCGCCAGGCCGACGGCACCGCGCTGGTGGTGGCGCTGGAGCCGGCGGCAGTGGCCGCCGCACTGGGCCTGCCGGCGCTGGCGCCGCGGGTGCTGCGCCTGGATCCGGAACTGCCGCTGGGCTACGCGCGCGACCTGGAACTGCTGCCGAACACGCTGCCTCCGCAGCGCCACCTGGGCTACGCGGTGCAGTGGTTCGCCCTGGCCGCGGCGGCACTGGCCATCGCCCTGGTGCTGACCCTGCGGCGGCGCCGGTGAGGCGCGTGGCCGGCGCGCGGAACAGGGCATGGCCCGGCATGCGAAAATCCCGCGCATGAGCCATTCCGTTCCCGACGCTGATCGCACTGCCCGCGGCCGCCTGGTGCTGGTTGCGCTGTTCGTGCTGTTCTTTGGCAGCGCGCTGGCCGCCGGCGCGCTGCGCTTCAGCGGCTGGATGCCGGCCGGCCTGCGCAACCACGGCCAGCTGCTGGAGCCGCCGGTGGACCTGCGCCAGGCCCGCCTGCAGCTGGCCTCCGGCGAGGCCTATCCCTGGCAGCCGCAGGCCCGCATCTGGCGCATCGTGGCCGTGCCCCCGGCCTCCGGCTGCGACGCGGCGTGCACCACGCTGGCGGCGCAGCTGGACAAGGTCTGGCGCCTGTTCGGGCACAACGCCGACCACGTGCACGTGCTGTGGCTGGGCGCCGCCCCGGCCGGCGCTGCGCAGCTGCCGGAGATGCGCGTGCTGCGCGACGACCCGGGCGTGCGCGCGTCCCTGCCCGGCGCCTCCGACCCGGCCGGCGTGCCGGTGTACGTGGTCGATCCCAACGGCTTCGTGATCCTGCGCTACGCGCCGCAATCCGATCCGGCCGGCCTGCGCGCCGATGTCGCGCGCCTGCTGAAACTGAAGTGAGGCTTCCCATCCGATGAACGCGCTCGTCCGCCCGACGCTGGCACGCCATTTCCACCGCATCGCCTGGCTGGCGGTGGCGCTGACCGCCTGCGTGGTCGTGTTCGGCGCCTTCGTGCGCCTGTCCGACGCCGGCCTCAGCTGCCCGGACTGGCCGACCTGCTACGGCCGTGCCACCTGGCCATCGGCGCCGGCCGACGCGGCCGCGCACGCGGCCAGCGGGATCCGTCCGTTCGAGACCCACAAGGCCTGGCGCGAGCAGGTACACCGCCACCTCGCCGCCAGCCTGGGCGTGGTGGTGCTGCTGCTGGCGCTGCTGGCGGTGCGCCGCCGCCGCCTCGGCGTGCCGCTGGTGATCGGCGCCTCGCTGCTGGTCGCCGCCGCGATCCCGGCCTACATGTACGGCCACATCGGCCTGGCCTTCGCCCTGGCCGGTGCCGGCGAGGCGGTGCTGCTGCTGGCGGCGCTGCGCTGGTCCAACATCGACCTGGCGCGCGCGGCGGTGCTGACCCTGGCGGTGATCGTGTTCCAGGCGCTGCTGGGCAAGTGGACCGTGACCCTGCTGCTCAAGCCGATCGTGGTGATGGGCCACCTGCTGGGCGGGCTGACCACGTTCGCGCTGCTGGTGTGGATGGCCTGGCGCGCCACCGGCCTGCCGATCCGCCTGGCAGACGCGCGCGTGCTGCGGCGCTGGGTGGTCGCCGGGCTGGTGGTGCTGGGCCTGCAGATCGCGCTCGGCGGCTGGACCAGCGCCAACTACGCGGCGCTCGCCTGTGGCGGCGGCGGCTGGACCGGCGCCAGCCACCATTACATGGATTTCCCGCGCTGCGTCGGCCAGTGGTGGCCGCCTGCGGACTTCCGCGAAGGCTTCGTGCTGTGGCGCGGGATCGGCGTGGACTACGAAGGCGGCGTGCTCGACGGCGCCTCGCGCATCGCCATCCAGATGGCGCACCGGATGATGGCGGTGGTCGCGGCGCTGTACCTGCTGCTGCTGGCCGGGCGGCTGTACCGGCTGCCGGGCATGCGCGGCTGGGCCGCGCTGCTGGGCCTGCTGGTGCTGGTTCAGGTCGCGCTGGGCGTGCTCAACGTCAAGCTGTCGCTGCCGCTGCCGGTGGCGGTGATGCACAACGGCGGCGCCGCGGCCTTGCTGTTCGTGCTGGTGACCTTGCTGGCGCGGTTGCGGGAGCCCGAGCAGGTCGCATGAGCACCCACGTTTCCCTCTGGCGCGAATACCTGGAGCTGACCAAGCCGCGCGTGGTCGCGCTGCTGGTGTTCACCGCCCTGGTTGGCATGTTCCTGGCGGTGCCGGGGCTGCCGCCGCTGCGCGAATCGGTGCTGGGCCTGGTCGGCATCTGGCTGGCCGCGTCCTCGGCCGCGGCGATCAACCACCTGATCGACCAGCGCATCGACAAGCTGATGGCGCGCACCGCGCACCGGCCGCTGGCCACCGGCGCGCTGCGCCCGGCGCAGGTGCTGGCGTTCGCGCTGGCGCTGGGCGTGGCGTCGATGCTGGTGCTGGTGCTGTGGGTCAACACCGTCACCGCGGTGCTGACCTTCGCCTCGCTGATCGGCTACGCGGTGGTCTACACCGGCTACCTCAAGCGCGCCACGCCGCAGAACATCGTGATCGGCGGCGTGGCCGGCGCCGCGCCGCCGCTGCTGGGCTGGGCCGCGGTCACCAACATGCAGGGCGCCTGGGACTGGCAGCACGCGCTGCTGCTGGTGCTGATCATCTTCGTCTGGACCCCGCCGCACTTCTGGGCGCTGGCGATCTTCCGCCGCGAGGACTACGCGCGCGCGCTGATCCCGATGCTGCCGGTGACCCACGGCGTGACCTACACCCGCTGGCAGATCCTGTTCTACACCGTGCTGCTGGTCGAGGTGAGCGTGCTGCCGGTGGTGTTCGGCATGAGCGGCCTGTTCTACCTGGGTGGCGCGCTGGTGCTGGGCAGCGTGTTCCTGTGGTACGCCTGGCGCCTGCTCGATCCGCCGGACGAGTTCTACGCCATGCGCGTGTTCAACTACTCGATCGTCTACCTGATGGCGCTGTTCGCCTTCCTGCTGGTGGACCACTGGCTGCCGCTGCTGCTGCCGGCCTGAGCCGGCAGCACGGCCGGGCGCGGGCGGCGGCCCGCGCCCGGGCATCGCTTACTCGGCGACCCAGGCCAGCTGGCCGTCGCTGGCGCGCTCGATGCGGCCCAGGCCCGGGAACGGGAAGTGCACCGAGTACAGGCGTTCGCCGCTGTCGGCGGCGGTGTCCAGCATCTTCGCCCGCTGCGCCGCGCCGGCGGCGGCCTCGCGATCCCACTGGATCGTCCACTGCGGGCGCTGCACCGAGACCACCGGGTGGTGCACCAGGTCGCCCACGTACAGCAGGCTTTCCCCGCCGCTGCTGATGCGGAAGGAGACGTGGCCCGGGGTGTGTCCCGGGGTCGGCAGCGCCTGCACCATGCCCGGCACCAGCTCCGCCTCCGGGGCAAAGGCGTCGACCTGCGGCGCGATCGCCGCGACCAGGCTGGCCATGGCCGCGCCTTCGCCGCTGGCCTGGGCCTGCAGGTCCTCCCACTCCGGCTGCGAGACATGGATGGTGGCGTTGGGGAAGGCCAGCGCGCCGCTGGCATCGACCAGGCCGCCGACATGGTCGCCGTGCGCATGCGAGATGAACACGTCGGTGACCTGCGCCGGCACGATGCCGGCCGCCTGCAGCGCCGCGCCCAGCTTGCCCGCGCTGTCGCCGACGAACTGGCCGGCGCCGGCATCGAACAGCATCACCCGCTGCCCGTCGCGCACCAGCAGCGGCTGCACGCTCAGGTGCAGGCGATCGGTGTCCAGGCCAGCGCCCGACAACACGCCGGCGACCTCGTCCGGAGTCAGGCCGACGCCAAACACCGAGTTGTCGTTGGGCACGGCAATGCCGCCGTCGCGCAGCGCGGCAGCCTGCAGCGATCCGACCTGGAACGGGTGGACGTGCTCGCTGGCGGGCACGCCGGCCTGGGTGGCCTCCGGCGCGGCGACCGGGGCAGGCGCGGCCCCGGCCGCTTCCTCGTTGCGGCTGCAGGCGGCAAGCGCCGCGCCCATTGCTACCACCAGCAGCGGCAGCGCCGCCTTGCGTACGTGCGACATGGCTGACTCCCGTGGATTGACCGCCGGATTCTGGCGGCGCGCCGGCGCAGCGGCAAGGCGATGGCGGCAGGCGCCGACGGAAGGCGGGAACCAGCCCCGCGCCGCCGCGGGCGGGCATGGTGGCTTCCGGCGCCCACCGGGCATGCCCGCCGCCGGCGACCCGCGGCGCGCGCATGACCGCGACGGAAGCATCCGGCTGCCGCGCCGTGTTGCCGCGCTTCACGGTCGCGCGGCCATCGGCCGCCCCTGGGCGATACCGGCCCTCCCTTCGCCGGGCGGGGCCGCGCAACCAGGGGCGCGCGTCAGTCCCCGCCTGCCCGCGCCACAGCCTGCTGCTCGCGGCGCCGGATCCACAGGTTGATCAGCTCGACGAACACCGAGAAGGCCATCGCCGCGTAGATGTAGCCCTTGGGGATGTGCTGGCCGAAGCCGTCGGCGATCAGCACCAGGCCGATCATGATCAGGAAGCTCAGCGCCAGCACCTTGACCGTGGGGTGGCGCTCGACGAAGTCGCCGATCGGGCCGGCGAAGCCGATCATGAACACGATCGAGACCAGGATCGCGGTGGCCATCACCCAGCGCTCGTCGACCATGCCCACTGCGGTGATGATCGAGTCCAGCGAGAACACGATGTCCAGCACCATGATCTGCAGGATCACGCCGGTGAAGGACGTCGCGGCGCGGGCCAGGCCGGTCGCTTCCGCGTCCTGGCCGGCACCTTCGATCTTCTGGTGGATCTCGTGGGTGGCCTTGCCGATCAGGAACAGGCCGCCGCCAATCAGGATCAGGTCGCGCCAGGAGAAGTCCTGGCCCAGCACGGTGAACAGCGGCTGGGTCAGGCCGATGATCCAGGCGATGGTGAACAGCAGGCCCAGGCGGGTGATCGCGGCGGCGGCCAGGCCGACGCGGCGCGCCTTGTTGCGCTGCTCCGGCGGCAGGCGTCCGGCCAGGATCGAGATGAAGATGATGTTGTCGATGCCCAGCACCAGTTCCAGCGCGGTGAGGGTGGCCAGGGCGATCCAGGTTTCGGGGTTGAGCAGGGCGTCCATGTGGGCTCGCGTGGGTCAGGCAACGGAAGACTGGCGCCGTGCGGGTGCAGGCGGCGTAGCGGATGCGGGGACGGGGATGCCGGCGCGCGCGCGGTGGGACGCGGGCGGGCGGCGCCGCACGGCGCCACGCACGGCGCGGGCCGGGGAGCGGTATGGCGTTGGATCTGGCACGGGTTGCGGGCTCCAGGGTTTCCAGGGCCGCGGTGGGGTGGCATCGCCGATGGACGCACCTTCGCCGCGGGGCGGCGAAGGTCTTGCCCGCAGGCCGTCCGGGCCTGCCGCTGCGCCGGGGCCGGGTGGCCCGTCATGACGACGCCAGCGTTGGGGGCTACTCCCCTTCGAAGGCCCGCATCCTAGCATGACACGCCGGGGCCGGGCTTCAGGCGCGCCCGGCCAGGACCTTCAGCAGCATCCGCAGTTCGTACTTGTCGGTCTCGTCCAGGCCTTGCGCGCGCTGCTTGTCCTGCAGCTCGTCGATGCGCTGCTGCAGGGTCTGCCGCTCCAGCTGGGCGATGGCATCGTGCAGCTCCACTGCCCAGCTCTGTTCGTCGCCGGGCAGCGGCTGCGCCGCCAGCTTGCGCAGGGCCTCGCCCTGTTCGTGCCCGGCGAAGTGTTCCAGCAGCGCGCCGGTGCTGATCTCCGGGCGCTGGTGCACCACCTCCAGCAGTTCCAGCAGCAGCGGCACGCCCGCTGCGCGCAGGGTGTCGAAGCGGTACGGCCGCTCCAGCTGCAGGCCCAGCGAGGGCTGCTGCAGCAGCAGGGCGATCGCGCTGCGCACCAGGCTGCGCTTCTGCGCCGGCACCACCCGGCGCGCGGGCGCGGGCGGCGCGGCGGCGACCGTGGCGGTGACCCCGGTCTGGCGCTGCAGCTCCTGGCGCATCAGGTCGGCGAAGGCGCCGTCGGGCAGCTGTGCCAGCAGCGGACGCGCGCGCTCGGCCAGGCGGGCGCGGCCGTCGAGGGTGTTGCGGTTGATGTCGCGGCCCAGTTCCTCGAAGAAGAACTGCGACAGTGGCGTGGCCTGGGCCAGGCGCGCGTCGAACCCGGCCGCGCCCTCCTTGCGCACGATGGTGTCCGGGTCCTCGCCCTCGGGCAGGAACAGGAAGAACGCCTGGCGCCCGTCCTTCATCCGCGGCAGCACCGACTCGACCGCGCGCCAGGCCGCGCGCCGGCCGGCGGCGTCGCCGTCGAAGCAGAAGTACACGTCCGGCGCGTTGCGGAACAGCAGCTCGGCGTGCTCGGCGGTGGTGGAGGTGCCCAGGGTCGCCACCGCCTGGGTGACGCCGAACTGGAACAGGGTGACCACGTCCATGTAGCCCTCGACCACCACCAGCCGCTCCAGCTTCTGGTTGGCCTGGCGTGCCTGCCACAGGCCGTACAGCTCGCGGCCCTTGTGGAACAGCGGGGTTTCCGGCGAGTTGAGGTATTTGGGGCTGGCGTCCTTGTCCAGCACGCGACCGCCGAAGGCGATCACCCGGCCGCGGCGGTCGTGGATCGGGAACATGATCCGGTCGCGGAACTTGTCGTACACGCTGCCGCGCTCGTTGCGCGAGAGCATGCCGGTGCGCTCCAGCAGCTTGCGCCGGCGTTCGTCCGTGCCCAGCGCGTCCAGCAGGGTGGAATAGCCGTCGGCGGCGTAGCCGATGCCGAAGCGGGCGCGGGTGTCCGCGTCCACCCCGCGGCCCTGCAGGTAGGACAGCGCGCGCGGGCTGTCGGCCAGCTGGCGCTGGAACAGCCGGGCCGCCGCCTCCAGCGCCGCGTACTGGTCGCGCAGGTCGTTGTCCTGCGGGCCGGCGCGGGTGTCCTTTGGCATCTCCATGCCGGCGCGCCGCGCCAGTTCCTCGACCGCGTCGAGGAACTCGAGGCGGTCGTAGTTCATCAGGAAGCTGATCGCGGTGCCGTGCGCGCCGCAGCCGAAGCAGTGGTAGAACTGCTTGGTCGGCGAGACGTAGAACGAGGGCGTGCGCTCGTCGTGGAACGGGCAGGGCGCGGCGTATTCGCGGCCCTTGCGCTTGAGTGGCACCCGCGCACCGACGATCTCGACGATGTCGGTGCGCGCGAGCAGGTCGTCGATGAACGCGTCGGGCAGGCGGGCCATCGCAATAGGATGCCATCCGCGCGGGTTCCTGGCCCTGTCCGCGTGGCGGAAAAAGCCCCGGCGGGGCGCGGCGGCGCGCGCGGGGCCTCAGGGCGCGGCCTGCGTGCCCCCGTCAGCGCCGGTGCGCGGGGGCACGGCGCCGATCCCGGCCCGGCGCAGCCGCTGGCGCGCGTGCGCGCGTTCGTCGATCACCGCGGTCACCAGGGCCCCGGCGAAGAACACCAGGGCCGCGTAGTACATCCACACCAGCAGCAGCACCAGCGCGCCCATCGAGCCGTAGGCGCTGCCCGGGGCGGCCTGGGCCAGGTAGAGGCCGATCAGGTACCGGCCCAGGGCGAACAGCCCGGAGGTGATCGCCCCGCCCAGCCAGGCCTGGCGCCAGTCGACCCGGCGGTCGGGCAGGTAGTGGTAGAGGAAGGCGAAGGCCAGCGCGTACAGCAGCAGGGTGGTCACGTAGCCGACCACCGGCAGCAGCGAGGGGATGCGCGCGAACACCAGCTGCAGCGCGGTGGTGGCGATCATCGACACGATCAGCAGGAAGCCCAGGGCCAGGACCACCCCCAGCGAGAACACCCGCTTGCGCAGCCAGGCACCCAGCCCGCCGAGCTTTTCGCCGCCGGTGCGGAAGATCAGGTTGAGCGCGCCCTGCAGCTGGGCGAACACCACGGTGGCGCCGACGAATAGCAGGCCGGTGCTGGCCAGGCCGGCCAGCGAGCCCACGTCCGGCTGTGAATCGGCATTGCGGATGATGGTTTCGGCCACCACCGCGGCCTGCTCGCCGGCCAGCGCGCCGATCTGGTCCACCAGCGACTGCTGCGCCGGCGGGTACAGCGAGGCGGTCAGCCACAGCAGCAGCACCAGCAGCGGCGCCAGCGACAGCAGGGTGTAGAAGGACAGCGAGGCGGCCTGGGTCATCAGGTCGGCCTCGACGAAGCGCTTCACCAGCGCCACCGGCAGGCTTTCCTGCAGGCGCTGCAGGTGCCGGCGCAGCTTGTTGGGCGAGGGACGGGTCATGCGGGCACGGTCGCGGTGGCGTGCCCAGCTTGTTGACTGGCGCGTTGCCGGTGCGTGAGCGCTCAGCCGCCGGCCTGGGCCGCCAGCGCGTGCAGGGCCTGGCCGTCGACGCGCTGCACGGTCCATTCGTCCATTGGCCGCGCGCCGAGGCGGCGGTAGAAGGCGATCGCGGGCGCGTTCCAGTCCAGCACCGACCACTCGAAGCGGCCGTAGCCGCGCTCCACCGCCAGCGCCGCCAGATGGGCCATCAGCCGGTGGCCGATGCCACGGCCGCGGAATTCCGGGCGCACGTACAGGTCCTCCAGGTACAGGCCGGGCTTGCACAGGAAGGTGGAGAAGGAAACGAAGAACAGGGCGAACCCGGCGGCCTGGCCGTCGCATTCGGCGATCACCACCTCCGCCGCCGGGCGCGCGCCGAACAGGGCCGCCTCCAGGTCGGCGGCGGTGCCCACCGCCTCGTGGGCCAGGCGCTCGTATTCGGCCAGTTCGCGGACCAGCGACAGGATCAGCGGGATATCCGCGGGGGTGGCGGGGCGCAGGGACAGGTGGCTCATGCGTCGGCGGGAATGGATACGGTGCTGGAACCGCCAACTCTAGGGCGCGCGGAATGAATCGGTACTGGCCTCCGCCCGGTGTGGCGCACGCGCAAACGGCGCCGCCTTGCCGGGGCACCGCTGGCGCGTGGCGGGGCGGCGGGTCAGGGCAATGCCAGCGCGGCGGCCAGGGCGCGGCCGAGCGCCTGGAATGCCTGCTCGGCCTGCTCCAGTTCGCCGAAGTGCTCGGCGCAGGCCACCACGACGGTGGCGCCGTCGCGGCCCAGGCCGGGATCGAGCAGGCCGACATTGCACGCGCGCTGCTGCTGGGTGCCGGTCTTCTGCGCGAAGTCCGCGCCTGCCGGCAGCCCGGCCTGGATGCGGCGGCTGCCGGTGCTGATCGCGCGCATGTGCCCGAGCAGCAGCGCGGTCGAGCGCGGCGACAGCAGCTCGCCGCTGGCCAGCCGCTCCAGCAGGCGGCCGTAGGCCGGCAGGGTCGCCGAGTTCAGGCCGCGCGCGTAGTAGTCCTCGAACACCTGCTCCAGGGTGGTGTCGCCCAGCTCCGCGCGCGGTACGCCCAGCGCATCGGCCAGCGCCTGCAGCCGCGGCTCGCCGGCCTCGGCCTGGCGCAGGGCCAGCATCTGCATGCTGTCCAGCCCGGCCACCCCCGGATGCAGCGCGCCATAGGCGTCGTAGCGTACCTGGCGGATGCTGGTGACGCGGCCGAAGCCGGAGCCGGTCCAGGCGGACAGGCGCGCGTTGAGCCGGTCCTGGCCGATCCGCCGGACCAGCATGTCGGTGGCGGTGCTGTCGCTGTCGCGCAGCGACTTGTGCAGCAGGGTGGCGATGCTGAAGCGCTCGCCCGGTTCGTGCTGGAGCATGTCGCCGGCGCCATCTACGAAGTCGCCGGCGGTCAGTTCCAGTTCCTCGTCCAGGGCCAGTTCGCCGGCATCCACCGCCTCCAGCACCGCGATCGCCACCGGCACCTTGATGGTCGAGGACAGGTACCAGGCCCGGCCTTGGCCCAGGTCCAGCTTGCCGGCCTGGGCCGGGGGGCCCAGGCGGTGCACGTACACGCCGAAATCGCCGGGCATGGCCGCGTCGATCGCCGCCACGTCCCGCTCCAGCGCGGCGATCCACGCCGGCGCTTCCGCTTCCGTTGCCGTGGGCGCGGCAGGCGGCTGGGCAGGGCGGCTGCAGGCGGCCAGCACCAGGGCCAGCACGGCCGGCAGCGCAGGATGCAGGGGGCGGGAACTCAGGGCCATGCCGGCGGCGACACCGTGGGTCATGGCGGGGTGTCCACGAATACCCCGGCGGCGGTGATGGCTGCGGCAATCCGCTGCAGGGCGTGCACGCCGGCGGCGGTGCCGGTGCCGCGCACGCAGGCGGCAACCACCACCCGCGCCGGATCCTGACGCGCCGGCGGATCGGCCGGCTGCATGGCGATGCCCAGGTCGCAGGTGCGCCGGTACTGGGTGCCGGTCTTGTGGGCGAAGGCGATGCCCGGCGGCAGGCCGGCGCGCAGGCGGCGGTGGCCGGTTTCCACCCGCAGCATCCGCTCCAGCAGCCAGCCGGTGGCCTCCGCGCCCAGGGCCTTGCCGTCGGCCAGGGTGGCGAGCATGCGCCCGTAGTCGACCAGGGTCGCGCTATTGGCGCCGGTGGCGTAGTAGGCCTCGAACGCCGCGGCCAGGTCCGGTTGCCGCAGCTGTTCCGGCGGCACGCCCAGCAGCGCGGCGAGCTTGCGTACCCGTGCCGGGCCGGCGGGGACGCGCTTGAGTGCCAGCAGGTCCTGCGCGTCCAGCCGCGCCGCGCCGGGATGGAACTGGCCGTAGGCCAGGCGGCGCACGTCGGCCAGGGTGGTGATGCGCAGGCGCGCGTCCACCAGTTCGGCCGCGACCCGGTTCACCGCGGCCAGGCCGACGGTGCGGATCAGCACGTCGGTGGCGGTGTTGTCGCTGTGCACGATCATCTGCTCCAGCAGCCAGGACAGCGCCAGCGCCTCGCCGGGGCGGTGCCGGTTCGTGGCGCCGGCGCCGTCGACGAAGTCGTCGGCCCGCAACACCACCGGCGTGTCCAGCGCCAGCGTGCCGCGCTCGACCTCGCGCAGTACCGCGATCGCCACCGGCACCTTCACCCCGGAGGCCAGGTACCAGGGCTCGCCGGCGCGGTAGCCGTAGGACTCGTCGCGCTCCATGTGCAGCACGTAGACCCCGATCCCGGCGCCCTCGCCCAGCGCGGCCTCGATCGCGCGCAGCCTGGGCTCCAGTGTGGTGGACCAGGCCGGCACCGCGGCCTGGGTGGCGGGAGGCGCGGTCGGCGGCGCGGCGGCCGCCGGCGGCGGCAGCAGGGCGAGCAGGGCCAGCAGCAGGCAGCAGCGGCTAGCCCGCATGCGCGGCTCCGCGCTGCCGCTCCCGCCACTGGCGCAGGCGCGCGCGCAGCGCCTGCCACAGCGCGATCCACGCCGCGGTCGCGACGACCAGGCCGCCGGACAGCAGCAGCGCGTGCTCGTAGGACACGGCCTGGTAATAGCCCAGCGTCCTGCGCAGCAGCAGGAAGATCACCGAGATGTGGACGATGAAGGCCATCAGCGAGTCGCTGCCGACCACCGCCAGCGGCCGCAGTGCGCGCGCCAGGAGGTTGCCGCCGGCCACGCTGAGGCCCAGCAGGACCAGGGCGCCGCCGACGCTGAACAGCGAGAACAGCAGGCCGGGCGGATGCTTGCCGTGGTTGCGGCCGATCTCCACCAGCACCGGGCGCAGCGGTTCGCCGGCCAGGTGTGCGAAGGCCGCCAGCAGCAGCAAGCCGGCCACCACGATCCCGCCCGCCAGCAGCAGCCGGCTGCGGGCCTCCTGGTCCCAGCGCCGCAGCAGGCCGCCGAGCAGCAGTCCCAGCAGCACCAGCGGCAGGCGCGACAGCTGGCCCCAGGTGTACAGCTCGTGGTCTTCGACCAGCACCGCGCGCAGCGGCCGGCTGTCGAAGTCGACGTGGCCGGACACCCACCACCACAGCCCGCCCGCCAGCAGCGGGCTGGCCCAGCGCAGCCAGGCCGGGGTACGCGCCCACAGCGGCAGCAGCCAGGGGATCCACAGCAGGGCGATGGCGTAGAAGCCCAGGATCTCCACGAACGAGGGGAAGGACCGGTACAGCAGGGCGTCCACCACCGCGTCGCGGCCGCGGTCCCACAGCTCGACCACGGTCAGCAGCTTGTACCAGAACAGCACCAGCAGGCCGCGCCGGACCAGGTGGTTGCGCCGCCCGGGCCAGTCCGGGGCGGCGGTCTTCGGCACGAAGGCCACGGCCAGGGCGATGCCGAAGACGATGAAGAACAGCGAGGAGGAGAACTTGGTCAGGGCGTGGACCGGCACCTGGCCCCAGTCCGGGAAGTCGGCGTAGGGCATCAGCCCGTTGGTGCCGTGGGAAACGATCATCAGGCACACGGCCAGGCCGCGGGCCAGGTCGATCGAGCCGATCCGGCCACCGCCCACGGCCACGGCGGCCGGGACCGTGCCGGGCGCGGCCGTGGTCGCGAGGCTGTCAGCGGACATGCGCCCGATCCGTCGCGCAAGCGGGACGGCTGCCCGCGGCGGCGCGGATGGCAACGGGGGCGGCGGCGGGCCGGTCGGGGCGCCCGTCGCGGGCGTGGGTGGCCATGGGCGGGTTCCGGGCGCGGGGACGGCCATTGCAGCAATGCCGCCGTGAGGGCCCGGTCAGGGATAGGGCTGCCCCGGTCGCGGGGGCGGCCGGGGCAGGGGCCGGTGCGGGGGCACCGGCGGGGGGAGGGATCAGCCGGCGAGGCGGCGCTTGACCAGGGCCGAGACCTGGCCCATGTCGGCCTGGCCGGCCAGCTGCGGCTTGAGCACGCCCATCAGCTTGCCCATGTCGGCCGGGCCGGCGGCGCCGGTCTGGGCGATGGCGGCGTCGATCGCCGCCAGGATCGCGGCCTCGTCCAGCTTGGCCGGCAGGTAGCGTTCGATCACCGCGATCTCGTTGCGCTCGACCGCGGCCAGGTCCTCGCGGCCGGCGGCCTCGTACTGGGACACCGAGTCGCGGCGCTGCTTGACCATCTTGTCCAGCACGCCGACCACCGCGGCATCGTCCAGCTGGATGCGCTCGTCGACTTCCTTCTGCTTGATCGCGGCGTTGATCAGCCGGATCACGGCCAGGGTTTCCTTGTCGCCGCCCTTCATGGCGGCCTTCATGTCGTCGGTCAGACGCTGCTTGAGGCTCATCGCACACCTTCCAAGGTCGCTAAATCAAAGCCGGACGGCCGCCCGGGGCGGTGCCGCGGCGAACACAAAAAGCCGGCCACGCGACGGCGTGCCGGCTTCGGTGCCCTGTACACCATGCGCCCGCGCACGGGCGGCATGGCGTCAGCAGCGCAGGCTCAGTACAGGCGCTGGCGCTTGGTGACGTCGCGCGACATGCGACGCAGCTGGCGCTTCACCGCGGCAGCAGCCTTGCGCTTGCGCTCCTGGGTCGGCTTCTCGTAGTACTCGCGCTTGCGGGTTTCGGCCAGGACACCGGCCTTCTCGCAGGTGCGCTTGAAGCGACGCAGCGCAAACTCGAAGGGCTCGTTCTCGCGGACTTTGACGCTGGGCATGGATTCTCCGGGACACAAAATACCGGGTCGCGCCCGGTGAGCCGCGTATGATAGCCACCTCGCCGGCCGCGCTGCAAGTGCGCCGGTGCAGGCCGCGCCGCGGCCGCCCCCTTTCCCCCCGGAACTCCCCCCATGCGTGTCCTTGGCATCGAAACCTCCTGCGACGAAACCGGCGTGGCCGTGTACGACACCGCCCCCGGCGCAGGCCTGCTCGCCCATGCGGTCTACAGCCAGATCGCCCTGCACGCTGAATACGGCGGCGTGGTGCCGGAACTGGCCAGCCGCGACCACGTGCGCAAGCTGCTGCCGCTGGTGCGCCAGACCCTGGCCGAGGCCGGGCTGGCCCCGGCCGACCTGGACGGGGTGGCGTACACCGCCGGCCCCGGCCTGGTCGGCGCCCTGCTGGTCGGCGCCGGCACCGCGCGGGCCCTGGCCTGGGCGCTGGACGTGCCGGCGGTGGCGGTGCACCACATGGAAGGCCACCTGCTGGCGCCGTTGATGGAGGACAACCCGCCGGCTCCGCCGTTCGTGGCCCTGCTGGTCTCCGGTGGCCATACCCAGCTGGTGGCGGTGGAGGCGATCGGCCGCTACCGCTTGCTCGGCGAGACCCTGGACGATGCCGCCGGCGAGGCCTTCGACAAGACCGCCAAGCTGATGGGCCTGCCGTACCCGGGCGGCCCGCAGCTGGCCGCGCTGGCCGAACGCGGCACGCCGGGTGCGTTCCGCTTCGCCCGGCCGATGACCGACCGCCCGGGACTGGATTTCTCCTTCAGCGGGCTGAAGACCCAAGTGCTGCTGGCCTGGCAGCAGTCCGACCAGTCGGAGCAGACCCGCGCCGACATCGCCCGCGGCTTCGAGGACGCGGTGGTCGACACCCTGGCGATCAAGTGCGGGCGCGCGCTGGACGCGGCCGGCAGCGACACCCTGGTGATCGCCGGCGGCGTCGGCGCCAACAAGCGCCTGCGCGCCAGGCTGCAGGAGATGTGCGCCCGGCGCGGCGGCCGCGCCTGCTTCCCGCGCCCGTCGCTGTGCACCGACAACGGCGCGATGATCGCCTTTGCCGGCGCGCTGCGCCTGGAGGCCGGCCAGCACGAGGACACGTCGGTGCGGGTCACGCCGCGATGGGACATGGCGACGCTGCCGCCGTTGGCGGCAGCGTCGCCGTGATTGGTGATTGGTAATTCGTGATTCAAAGGCGCAAAGCGAAGCGGCCGGCGCTGGCGTCGCGGCGACGACTGTTACCATCCCACGAATCACGAATCACGAATCACCGCCTCATGGACAAAGTCTTCATCGAAGGCCTCGAGATCGAGGCGCTGATCGGCATCTACGACTGGGAGCGGCGCATCCGCCAGACCCTGCGCTTCGACCTGGAGATGGCCTTCGACAACCGCGTGCCCGCGGCCAGCGACGACATCGCCGACACCCTCGACTACAAGGCGGTGAGCAAGCGCCTGATCGAGTACGTGGGCCAGTCCGGCTTCGGCCTGGTCGAGACCCTGGCCGAACGTTGCGTCGAACTGGTCATCCGCGAGTTCGGCGTGCAGTGGGTGCGGTTGAAGCTGAGCAAGCCCGGTGCGGTGCGCGGTGCGCAGGCGGTGGGCGTGGTGATCGAGCGCAGTGCGCCGGCGAAGGAGTCGTAAGTGGTGTGGGGTGTATCGACTGCGGGTGACTGGACCAGCCTGATCGGGCTGCATGGGGTGAGGGACCTGCTGGCGCCTTGGCCCTGGGCCTGGCCGGCCCTGCTGCTGGCGCTGCTGCTGGGCGCCGCGGCCATCGCGAACTTCGTCACCAAGCGCATCCTGCTGCGCGGCCTGCGCCGGTTGCTGGCGATGCTCGCCAGCCAGACCGGCAAGGCCGGGATCGCCGACATGCGGGTGATCCCGCGCCTGGCCAACGTGGTGCCGGCGATGGTGATCTCCTCCGGCATCGGCTGGATCCCCGACCTGCCGCCGGCGCTGGTCGCCTTCGTCCACGGCGCTTGCCAGGCCTGGGTGGTGCTGACCCTGGCGCTGGCGGTGTCGCACGCGCTGGATGCGGCCAACGAGCTGTACGAGCGCCGTCCCGACGCGCGCAACAAGCCGATCAAGGGCTACCTGCAGGTGGCCAAGATCGTGGTCTTCGCCCTGGCCGGCCTGTCGATCGTCGCCACCCTGGCCGGGGTGAAGCTGCTGCACCTGCTGACCGGCCTGGGCGCGGCCACCGCGGTGCTGATGCTGGTGTTCCAGGACACCCTGCTGTCGCTGGTGGCCAGCGTGCAGATCAGCGGCGACGGCCGCGTGCGCATCGGCGACTGGATCGAGATGCCCAGCCAGAACGCCGATGGCGACGTGATCGACATCGCCCTGCACACGGTCACGGTGCAGAACTGGGACAAGACCGTCACCACCATCCCGACCAAGAAGCTGATCAGCGAGTCGTTCAAGAACTGGCGCGGCATGCAGGAGGCGGGCGGGCGCCGGATCAAGCGCGCGCTGTACCTGGACCAGTCCAGTGTGCGCTTCCTGGAGCCGGAGGAGCGCCAGCGCCTTGGGCGCTTCGTGCTGCTGCGCGAGTACCTGGCGCAGAAGGAGCGCGAGCTGGCCGAGTGGAATGCCTGCCTGGGCGAGGACGGCCAGCTGCCGGTCAACGCCCGCCGCATCACCAACCTCGGCACCTTCCGCGCCTACGTGGAGCGCTACCTGCGCCGCCATCCCGGCGTGCACCAGGACATGACCCTGCTGGTGCGCCAGCTGCAGCCGGGTGCCGACGGCATCCCGCTGGAGATCTACTGCTTCACCAACGACACCCGCTGGGCGGTGTACGAGGGCATCCAGTCGGACATCTTCGACCACCTGCTGGCGATCCTGCCGGAGTTCGGCCTGCGCGTGTTCCAGCAGCCCGGGGGCGCCGATTTCCGCGCCCTGCTGGCCGAACGGGGCGGGCAGGGCCCGCTCGCCCCGGCCTCTTGACGGCCGCCCGCCGGCGTTGCATGTTGCGGTGCAACAACCGGCGCGGGGCCGCCGGGAGGCCGGGCGGGTGCGATGGACTGGACGAAGTACCGGACGCCTTCGTATGACGAGCTGATCGGGCCGGACGGCCGGCCACGCCCGGCCGCGCGCCCGCTGGTGGAATACCTGTCCGGGCTCTCCGACCAGGAGCTGGCCGAGCGCCAGCTGGCGGCCGACGTCGCCGCCCGGGTCATGGGCATCACCTTCACCGTCTACAGCGACGGCCGCAACGTCGACCGCACCCTGCCGTTCGACCTGATCCCGCGCATCATCGACCGCCGCGAGTGGCAGCGCACCGAGGCGGGGCTGGTCCAGCGCATGCGCGCGCTCAACCTGTTCATCGCCGACATCTACGGCGAACAGCGCATCGTCCGCGACAAGGTGTTCCCGGCCGCGCTGCTGGAGCGCTCGGTCAACTTCCGCCCGCAGTGCGTGGGCGTGCGCCCGCCGCTGGACGTGTGGGCGCACGTCTGCGGCTCGGACCTGGTGCGCGACGCCGACGGCACCCTGTACGCGCTGGAGGACAACCTGCGCATCCCCTCCGGGGTGTCGTACATGCTCGAGAACCGCATGGTCGCCAAGCGCGTGTTCCCGGAGCTGTTCGAGACCAGCGCGATCCTGCCGGTGGACGACTACACCGCGCAGCTGTACGACACCCTGGCCGCGCTGTCGCCGCGCCCGGGCGACACCCCGGTGATCGTGCTGCTGACCCCGGGGGTGTTCAACAGCGCCTACTTCGAGCACGCCTACCTGGCCCAGGCCATGGGCATCGAGCTGGTCGAGGGCAGCGACCTGTTCGTGGCCGACGACGACTGCACCTACATGCGCACGGTCGACGGCCCGCAGCGGGTGGACGTGGTCTACCGCCGGGTCGACGACCTGTTCCTGGACCCGGAGGTGTTCCACCCGGACTCGCTGCTGGGCGTGCCGGGGCTGATCCGCAGCTGGCGCGCCGGCAAGGTCGCGCTGGCCAACGCGCCCGGCGCCGGCGTGGCCGACGACAAGGTCGTGTTCGCCTACGTGCCGAGGATGATCCGCTACTACCTGGGCGAGGAGCCGATCCTGCCCAACGTGCCCAGCTACCTGTGCCACGACACCGACGACCGCCGCTACGTGCTCGAGCACCTTGGCGAACTGGTGGTGAAGCCGGCCAACGAGTCCGGCGGCTACGGCATGCTGATCGGCCCGCGCGCCAGCAGCAGGGAACGCGAGAAGTTCCGCGCCCTGATCGAGGCCGACCCGCGCAACTACATGGCCCAGCCCACGCTGTCGCTGTCCACCGCGCCGATCATCGGCCCCGGCGGGCCGGTGCCGCGGCACATCGACCTGCGGCCGTTCATCCTCTCCCGCGGCGACACCTACGTGACCACCGGCGGCCTCACCCGGGTGGCCATGGCCGAGGGCTCGCTGGTGGTCAATTCCTCCCAGGGCGGCGGCGCCAAGGACACCTGGGTGGTGGACCTGGAGGAGACCGCCTGATGCTCTCGCGCGTCGCCAGCCAGCTGTACTGGTTCAGCCGCTACCTGCGCCGCGCCGAGAACACCGCGCGGCTGGTGGGCGTGGGCAGCCTGCTGCAGCTGGACCTGCCGCGCTCGGTGCGCTTCACCTGGCGGCCGATGATCGCCACGGTCGGCGCCGAGGAGCTGTTCCTGGGCGTGCATCCGGAGCCGGACGAGGCCGATGTGCTGGACTTCCTGCTGCTGGACGCGCGCAACCCGTCCTCGCTGCGCAGTTCGGTGGCGCAGGCGCGCGAGATCCTGCGCAGCATCCGCGACGCGCTGCCGCAGGAGGTGTGGGAGGCGGTCAACGACCTGCACCTGTACCTGGACGCCGACGGCCCGCGGGTGCTCACCCGCCGCTACCGCATGGACTTCATCGGCCGCATCACCGACGGCTGCCTCAAGGTCTCCGGCCTGCTGCAGGCCAACGTCAGCCGCGACATGGGCTTCCACTTCCTGCGCCTGGGCACGGCGATCGAGCAGGCGGACATGACCACCCGGATCATCGACGCCGGCGCCTCCGGCCTGGTGCGGCCGCGCCACGAGGACGACCTGGAGGCCTGGCGCAACATGCAGTGGATGGCGGTGCTGCGCGCGCTGGCGGCGTACCAGATGTACCGCCGCCACCTGCGCCAGCGGGTCACCGCCGTCCACGCCCTGCGCTTCCTGCTGCATGACAACGAGTTCCCGCGCAGCGTGCAGTTCTGCCTGGGGCGGCTGCACCGGATCCTGCCGGCGCTGCCGCCGCGGCCGCCGGTGGACCGCGCCCTCAACCGGGTCACCGGGCTGGTGCGCCAGGCCGACCCGGCGCTGCTGGCCGCAGGCGACCCGGCCGGCTTCATGGACGAGGCGCAGGTGCTGCTTGGGCGCCTGCACGAGGCCATCGCCGAGGGCTATTTCGCCGGCTGAGCGCGCGCCGGCCGCCACCGGGGCCGGGTGTAGAATCCACCGAACCGCAACCTGCAGATACCCATGACCTATTGCGTCGGCATCGAAGTGGACGAGGGCCTGGTGTTCGCGGCCGACACCCGCACCAACGCCTCGCTCGACGACGTGCGCGTGCACCGCAAGCTGCACGTGTTCGAGTATCCCGGCGAGCGCGTGTTCGTGGTCATGAGCGCGGGCAACCTGGCCACCACCCAGCTGGCGGTGTCGCGCCTGCGCCGCGACGCGGAGGATCCGTCCGCGCCGCGCAGCCTGCGCAACTTCCGCCACCTGTTCGAGGTGGCCGAGTACGTCGGCGAGGTGCTGGTCGCCAGCCAGGTGCAGGCCGGCAGCGACAACCCGCACGGCGGCATCAACACCCAGGCCACGCTGATCCTGGGCGGACAGATCGCCGGCGAGCGCCCGGGCCTGTACCTGGTGTACCCGCTGGGCAACTGCATCTCCGCCTCGCCGGAAACGCCCTACCTGCAGATCGGCGAATCCAAGTACGGCAAGCCGATCCTGGACCGCATCGTGCGCCCTGGCACCGCGCTGGAGGACGCCGCGCGCTGCGCCCTGCTGTCGCTGGACTCGACCATCCGCTCCAACCTCTCGGTCGGGCTGCCGGTGGACCTGGCGCTGGTCCGCGCCGGCGACCTGCGGGTGAGCCAGCAGATGCGGCTGGAGGCCGACACCCCGCTGTACGCGGAGATCCACGACACCTGGTCGCGCAAGCTGGAGAACGCGGTGCGCACCCTGCCGCGCTTCCCCTGGGAGCCGCAGGCGCAGGCCACGGAGGACCCGTCCGCGCTGCCACCGTTGCCACCGCGCCGGGTGCCGGCGCGCAAGGATCCCGGCGACCAGTCCGCGCAGCAGTAACAGGCACGCACCGCATGCACAGCCAGCCGGCGCCCGCGGGCGCCACCCCCGTATTGCTCAGCCTCGGCAGCAACCTGCAGCCGGAGCGCCACCTGCGCGCGGCGCTGGAGGAATTGCGCGCCCGCTTCGGCACGCTGCGGGTCTCCCCGGCCTACCGCACCCCGGCGGTCGGCTTCGACGGCCCGCCCTTCCTCAACAACGCCGCCCTGCTGCATACCGGCCTCGCGCTGCCGGAGCTGGAAGCCTGGCTGCACGCGCTGGAAGACCGCCACGGCCGCGTGCGCAGCGGCCCGCGCCTGGCCGACCGCACCCTGGACGTGGACGTGGTGTTCCATGGCGACCTGGTGCTGCGCGAGGGCGGCAAGGTGCGGATCCCGCGCCCGGAACTGAAGCACGCCTTCGTGCTCAAGCCGGCGGCCGACATCGCCCCGGACTTCGTCGATCCGCTCAGCGGCCGCACCCTGGCCGAGCTGTGGCGCGACCACCCGCAGCACGGCGAGGCGTTCGAGGTGGTGCCGCTGTGACCCGCCTTCAGTGGGTGCGGCCGCCGTCCACGTGCAGCACCTGGCCGGTGACGTAGCCGGCCTCCTCCGACAGCAGCCAGGCCACGGCGGCGGCGATGTCCTCCGGCGTGCCGGCCCGGCCAAGCGCGGTATCGCCAAGGATCGTGGCTTGCGCCGCCGGGTCCTGCGCCTGCTCCGGCCACAGGATCGCGCCCGGCGCCACCGCGTTGGCCCGCGCCTGCGGCGCCAGTGCCTGGGCCAGGCCGCGGGTCAGCGAGACCAGCGCCGCCTTGGCCGCCGAGTACAGCGGATGCCCGCGCAGCGGCGTCCCGGCGTACACGTCGGCCAGGTTGACCACCGCGCCGCCGCGCTCGCGCAGGTGCGCGGCGGCGGCCTGGGCGAGGAAGAAGGGCGCGCGCGCGTTGACCGCGAACAGCGCGTCCCACTGCGCCGGCGTGGCCTGGTCCAGCGGCGTGGGGAAGAAGTTGGAGGCGTTGTTGACCAGCCCGTCCAGGCGGCCGTAGCGGGCGATGCAGGCCTGCACCAGTGCCGCCGGCGCTTCCTCCGCCTGCAGGTCCGCCTGCAGCACCAGCACGCTGCCCGGGCGCGCCGCCTCCAGGGTGCCGGCCAGCGCCTGCAGTTCGGCGTGCGAGCCGTGGCAGTGCAGGGCGAGGTCGAAGCCGTCGCGGTGCAGGCGCCGGGCGATGGCCGCGCCGATGCGGCGGGCGGCGCCGGTGACCAGGACGACGGGGCGGGGATGGGGCATCGGGCATGTCCGCTCGGCTATGCTGGCCATTCTCCACGCCGTCCCACAGCGATGCACCCCCACACCGACCTGCCGGAACCCGCGCCCGGCGCCCTCCACCACAGCGCGATCCTGGCCGACCACATCCGCGAGGAGATCCGCCACGGCGGTGGCGCGATCCCGATGTCCCGGTTCATGGAGCTTTGTCTGTACGCACCCGGCCTGGGCTACTACAGCGCCGGCGCGACCAAGTTCGGCCCGGCCGGCGACTTCGTCACCGCACCCGAGTCCGGGCGGCTGTTCGCGGCCACCGTGGCGGGCGTGCTGGCCGAGGGCCTGCGCCAGCTCGGCGGCCACGCGCGGGTGCTGGAAGTGGGCGGCGGCAGCGGCGTGTTCGCCGAGGTCGCGCTCAAGCGACTGCTGGAACTGGACGCGCTGCCGGACCGCTACGCGATCCTGGAGCCCTCGGCCGACCTGCGCGAGCGCCAGCGCGAGCACCTCCGGCGCACCCTGGTGCCCACCGTGTTCGAGCTGGTGGAGTGGCTGGACCGCCCGTTCCAGGACGAGTGGGACGGCCTGCTGTTCGCCAACGAGGTGATCGACGCCCTGCCGACGCCGCGCTTCGTGCTGCGCGACCGCGGGGTGTACGAGGAGCACGTGGCGCTGGACGGCAACGACGGCTTCGTGCGCGTGGACCGCCCGGCCGACGCCCTGCTGGAAGCGGCGGTGCGCCACATCGAGGACTACCTGGAGCAGCCATTCCCGGACGGCTACCGCTCCGAGCTGCTGCCGCAGCTGCCGTACTGGCTGCAGGCGGTCGGCGGCGGCCTGCGCAGCGGCGGCATGCTGTTCTTCGACTACGGCTACGCCCGCCGCGAGTACTACCTGCCGCAGCGCAGCGACGGCACCCTGCGCGCGTTCTACCGCCAGCGCATGCACGATGACGTGCTGCGCTGGCCCGGGTTGCAGGACATCACCGCCTCGGTCGACTTCACCGCGCTGGCCGAGGCCGGCACCGGCGCCGGCCTGGACCTGGCCGGCTACTGCAGCCAGGCCAGCTTCCTGCTGGGCAACGGCATCGACCGCCTGCTGGCCGAGGCCGAGACGCGTACCGACGAGGCCGGCGTGCTGCGCCTGCGCCAGGAACTCAAGCGCCTGACCCTGCCCGAACAGATGGGCGAGCGCTTCCAGGCCATGGCTTTCACCCGCGACATCGACTTGGGCGCGGCCTTCCTGCTCGGCGACATGACCTGGCGGCTGTGAGCACCGGCGCGCTGAAGCCGCTGCGGCGGCCGCATCTGTGGCTGGGCCTGTGGCTGCTGGCGGTGGCCGTGGTCTGCGTGGCCAGCCTGACCCCGCCGCCGCCGATGGAACTGCCGCGGCATGGCGACAAGGTCGAGCACCTGCTGGCCTATGCCGCGCTGGCGGCCGCGGCGGTGCAGGTTTTCCGTCCCGGGCGCGCGCTGTGGGCGGCGGGCATCGGCCTGGTCCTGATGGGCGTGGCGCTGGAGTTCGCCCAGGGGGCGCTGACGCAGACGCGCATGGCCGATCCGGCCGATGCCCTGGCCAATACCGCTGGCGTGCTGCTGGGCCTGGGCACCCGCCTGACCCGCTGGCGCGACCTGCTGCTGCGGCGCGGCGGCTGAACGCGACGCCGGCCGCAGCCGCGGGCCGGCGTCGCGCCGCGCGGTCAGCGCCTTTCCAGCGTCACCCGGTCGACCACCCACATTTGCGGGCGGGTATCGCCGGTAAAGCGCAGGCACAGGTCCTGGCGCCCGGACAGCGCGGGCGCCAGCGGCGCCTCCAGTTCGACGAAACCGTCCGCGTCCGGCGCCGCCGGCAGCGGCACGCTGGCCACGCGCTGGCCGTCGCAGCCGCCGGCATGCACGTCCAGCTCGCCATGCGCCGAACGCGCCGGCTCGAAGCGGCGGTGCGGTTCGTCGTGCGCCAGCTGGAAGTAGTAGGGGATGCGCCCGGCGCGCACCTTCACCGCGACCACCCCGTCCAGGCGCGCGGCGGTCCATTGCCAGCACGGATAGAAGATGTCGGTGTCGAAGATCGCGCGCTCGCCCTCGGCCGGGCCGTCGTCCTCCAGGCGCAGGCGCAGCGCCGCGCGCCCGCGGCAGGCGTCCAGCTGCTCGTCGCTGCGGGTCAGCAGCGAGGCCGCGTCCCAGTGCCAGGCGCGCGCCGGCGCCAGCGGCTTGCCGGCGAAGAACGCCGCGGCCTGCAGCCGCGCCGGCAGCGGCAGCTGCAGCGGCGCCTGGTAGCGCGGCGAGGCCGCGGTCGGCGCGCTGCCGTCGCTGCTGTAGCGGATCTCGTAGCCCAGCGGGTTGGACAGGGCCACGCGCACGCCGGCGTCGCTTTCGTCCTGCAGTTCCACGTCCACCTGGAACGGGGTGGACGCGTAGCCGATGCCCCAGCGCCGGTAGCGCTGCAGCTGCACCGGCAGGCGCTGCAGGAAGGAACCCAGGTCGCGCGCCTGGCGCGGCGACCAGGCCACCTCGGCCAGCGCCGCCAGGCGCGGGAACATGTGGTGCTGCAGGCGCTCGAAGCTGCGCGTGTGCTCGGTCCACAGGTTGGCCTGCACGCCGAGGATGTGGTGTTGCCGCTCAGGCTCCAGGCCCTCGGGCACCGGCTCGAAGCCGTAGACCTGCTGCAGGGTGATGGTGGCCGGGCGGCCCGGCGGCTCGTGCGGGGAACCGGTCTGCAGGTAGTCCAGGTACAGCGCCGACACCGGCGCCATGACCACGTCGTGGCCCAGGCGCGCGGCCTTGAGCCCGCCCTCGGTGCCGCGCCAGGACATCACCGCCGCGCCGGCCGGCAGTTCGCCGTCGAGGATCTCATCCCAGCCGATCGCGCGCTTGCCGTGCTTCTCCAGGAAGGCGGCGAGGCGATGGACGACATGCGCCTGCATCGCGGTCTCGTCGGCCAGGCCCAGCTCGCGCATGCGCGCCTGCACCCGCGCCGAGGCCTGCCACTGGTCCTTGACCGCCTCGTCGCCGCCGATGTGGAAGTAGCGGCCGGGGAACAGCGGCAGCAGCTCGGCGATCACGTCCTCGAGGAAGGCCAGGGTGGCTTCCTCGGTGTTGAACAGGTTGGGGAACACGCCCCACTCGCTGGTCGGGCGCAGCGGCGCATCGGTGCTGCCCAGCTCCGGGTAGGCGGCGATCGCCGCGGTGGCGTGGCCGGGCACGTCGAACTCCGGCACCACGGTGATGTGGTGCTGCGCGGCGTAGGCCACGACCTCGCGCACCTGCTCCTGGGTGTAGTGGCCGCAGTAAGGGCGCGGCTGGCCGCTGGCCGGATCGATGGCGCCGTCGCCGGCCGGCAGGCGGCAGCTGCCGGCCTCCACCAGGCGCGGATGGCGCCTGATTTCCACCCGCCAGCCCTGGTCGTCGGTCAGGTGCCAGTGCAGGGTGTTGAGCTTGTGCAGGGCCATCGCGTCGATGACCTGCTTGACCTGCTCCACGCTCCAGAAGTGCCGGGCCGGATCGAGCATGAAGCCGCGCCAGGGGAAGCGCGGCGCGTCCTCGATCCGCAGCGCCGGCAGCCGGATGGGGCCGGACTCGTCCAGGGTGGCCAGCTGCAGCAGGGTCACCGCGCCGTAGAACAGGCCGGCCTGGTCGCCGGCGGTGATGCTGGCGCCGCCGGGCGCGACTTCCAGCAGGTAGCTTTCGCGGCCGCCACCGTGCGCCGGGTCCAGGCGGAAGCGGATGCCGGGGCGGCGGCTGCCGGCCACCACCTTCGGCGCGATGCCGCGGCTCTTTTCCAGCAGCGCGGAAAACTGCGCGGCCACGGTGCGCTCGGCCTCGCCGGCGGCCAGCAGCGGCGTGTCCGCGTCCAGCGCGAACTGCCCGCGCAGCGGCTCGAGCGAGGCCGGCATCGGGATCAGCGGCAGCGGTTGCGCCGGGGCGGAGGCGGTGGCGGTACCGGCCAGCGTGCCTGCCAGCACGACGGCGCCCAGCAGGCACAGCCGCCGCAACGGGTTGGGTCGGGTCATGCGTGCTCCCTGGTCATGGCCTTCGGCAATGCAGCGGGCCCGGAAGGCTCCGGGCCCGATGATGCGGCCGGCGCGGACGCGGGTCGACCGCGCCGCGCCGGCGTCCCCGCTCAGTACTTCAGGCGGACGTTGAAGTAGTACTGGCGGCCGTTGCTGTAGAAGGCCGTGGGGATGGTGGAGCTCTGGTAGTAGGTGATCTCCGGGTCGTTGAGGTTCAGCGCGTCCAGGCTGAAGCTGAGCTGGTCGTTGAGCTTGTAGCTCAGTGCCGCCGACAGGGTGCCGAAGTCGTCCTGATAGTACGGGTTGGCGCCGGACAGGCCGATCAGGAACTCCGAGCGGCGGGTGTAGCTGAGCCGCGCGCCGAAGGCCTCGTTCTCGAACCAGGCGCCGACGTTGTAGGTGTGCCTGGAGGTACCCAGCAGGTTGTTGCTGCCGTCGGCCCAGGTGTGCGCGGTGCTGCCGTCGGCGAAGGTGTAGTTGGCGCTGACGCCGAAGTTCTCGCCGATCGGCTGCTCGTAGGCCAGCTCGACGCCGTGCACCTTGCCGTCGGAGTTCACCGGCACCGAGACCAGGTAGTCCTCCAGCTGGTTGGTCAGCTCCGAGAACAGCTGCCGGGTCTCGGTGCCGAAGGCCACGTAGTCCTTCAGGTCCATGGCATAGGCGCCGACCGAGAGCAGGCCGCGCGGCATGAAGTACCACTCCAGGTTGGCGTCGAAGTTGGTCGACACCACCGGCTTGAGGTTGGGATTGCCGCCGCCGCCGGTCTTGTTGAGGTCCGAGCCCCAGGACGCGGCGCCCAGCGCCGAGTAGTCGGGCAGGGTCTGGGTCTGCGAGGCGGCGAAGCGGAACACCAGGTCCGGGGCCAGGTTGAACTTCAGGTTCGCGCTGGGCAGCACGCGGCTGTGCGAGTTGCTGGTGCGGACCCGGATCCACTGCCCGAACAGGCTGGAGACCTCGGCGTTGGCCGGATTGCTGACCGCCTGGTAGGAGTGGATGTCCTGGTCGATGTCGACATAGCGCAGGCCGACGTTGCCGCTCCAGTTGTCGCCGCGGAAGTTGGCCTGCACGTAGGCGGCCAGGCTTTCCTCGGCCACCTTCCACTCGCCGCCGTAGTTGTGGCGGCCGGTGGGGCCGTCGTCGCCGGACAGCCAGGTGGAGTTGCCGACCACCGCGTCGCGCAGCGCGCCGCGGGTGAAGTACCACAGGTTGCGCGGGAAGCTGCCGCCGATGCCGTCGGCGAAGCCGGACGGGTAGGGCGCGGTGGCGCCGTCCTGCAGGTCGCTCCAGATGTCGCCCGGGGTCGCGCCCTCGGGCGAGCGTGCCTCGCGCTCGTGGTCGGCGTAGCGCAGGCCGAAGTCCAGCGAGGACAGCGCGCCAACGTCGAAGTAGCGGGTGAAGTCGGCGCTGAACCAGTCCTCCTCGTCGATCGCGCTCACCAGCTGGTTGCCCCAGGTGCCGAAGCTGGTGACGCCGGCCGGGCTGGTGTCGCCGCCCACGCTCCAGTCCACCGGCGCGCTGGCGCCGTGGGTGTTCCAGCTGGCGCCGCCGCCGCGGGCGAGGGTGACCTCGGCGATGTACTGGCGGTTGGTGGTGCCTTCGCCCTTGGTGGTGCCGACCTGGAAGCGCGAGCGCAGGTCCGGGCTGATGTCCCAGTCCACGTCGAAGGTGGCGTAGCGGGTCTTGGCGCTGGCCTCGCGGTAGATCATGTCGTACACCGCGTAGTCGCGGTCCGGGTCGCCGGCGTAGCTGGCCTGGGCCAGCACGCCGTCGCGCACCACGTAGCCCGGCTCCGGCGCCTGCGCGCGGGCGAAGTTGCCGCCCCAGAGCATGAAGTTGCGGTTGTAGTTGTCCGCGTCCATGTCCGAGCTGAAGGCGCTCACGCCCAGGGTGAGGTTGTCGGCCGGCTTGAACTGGACATCGACCAGTCCGCCCTTGCGCTCGCGCGTCTGCTCGAACAGGGTCGAGCCCAGCAGGCCCGGCGCCCACACCCCGACCAGGTCGGGGTTGGTCGCGGCCACCGGGTCGTCCTCGCCGATCTGGAAGAAGCCGCCCGGGATCTCCTGCGCCTCGCGGCGCAGCTCGCGCTTCTGGCTGAAGGCCTGGACCAGGATGCCAAAGGTGCCCTGCTCGTTGCGGTAGTTGAACAGCGCCGACAGCTGCGGGTCGGTGGAGTCGGCCTGCTCGGAGTTGACCACGCCCAACGAGGCCTCGGCGGTGATCGCGTCGGCGAATTGCAGCGGCTTGCGGGTGACGATGTTGACGCTGCCGGTGGTGCCGCCGTCCGGCAGCTTGGCCTGCGAGGACTTGTGCACCTCGACCGAGCTGACCAGTTCCGAGGGCAGCAGGGTGTAGCTGACGCTGCGGCCGACGTTGTTGCCCTGGCTGAGCACGAACCAGTCGGCCGAGCCGACGCTGTGGCCGTTGATCAGGGTCTGGGTGAGGCTGGGGCTGGTGCCGCGCAGACTGACCCGGTCGGCCTCGTCGAAGCCGCCTTCGTCGGCGGAGGAGGAGCTGATGTTCACGCCCGGCAGGCGCTGCAGGGTGTCGGCGACGTTGTGCGCCGGCAGCTTGCCCACGTCCTCGGCGGTGACCACCTCCAGGCGCGCGTCGGCCTCGCGCTTGGTGTCCAGCGAGCGTTCCATCGAGCCGCGGATGCCGGTGACCACGACCGTGTCCAGCTCGGTGGCCCGTTCCCCCGCATCCTGGGCTTGCGCGCCGGCGGCCACGGCCAGGCTGGCGAGGATCGCCGCGCTCAGTGCTGACTTGCAGTACTTCATGATGTCTCTCCCATCATCGGTTTGGTTGTGCCGGCATGCCGGCAACGGACTGCATCAGGTGCGACGGAACGGCACGACCGCTCGACTCCGCGGCACGACTACACCCGGCGCCTGGCGCGCCGTTCCACTCACTGCTCCACGAATTCCGAACCCAGGTACCAGCTGGCGGCGCCGATCACGCCCAGCTGCCCGTGCTCGACCAGCTTCACCGAGACCCGCTCCAGCGCCTCGCGCATCGAACCCTTGTTGAGGAAGCGCTCGCGGAAGCGGCTGCCGGCGAGGAAACGGCCGA